>OLWZ01000907.1_pt1 | contig 15060 bp, 12 predicted proteins | sample 1674011 | NCBI WGS metagenome assembly OLWZ01 (sample SAMEA103958137, study PRJEB25191) | human gut metagenome | biome: human-associated habitat [ENVO:00009003]; feature: intestine environment [ENVO:2100002]; material: feces | place: Germany | collected 2013/2015 | reverse complement strand
TCTTGTCAAGCGCCTCGCCTGAATATGAGAAGAACGCTGTGGGTATGTATAATGTGTTATCCTTGATAAATGCGTATGATGTCGGATCCCACGCTGTGTATCCTCTTGCCTCAAATGTAGCACGAAGACCGCCCGAGGGGAATGATGAAGCATCAGGCTCGCCCTTGATAAGCTCCTTGCCTGAGAACTCCATAATAACCGTACCGTCACCTACAGGTGAAATAAAGCTGTCGTGCTTTTCGGCTGTGATACCTGTCATAGGCTGGAACCAGTGAGTGTAGTGTGTTGCACCCTTTTCTACTGCCCAGTCCTTCATTGTGCTGGCAACTACTTCGGCAATGGGAAGTGTAAGCTCAGCATTACCGTGCATTACCTTCATCAGCTCCTTGAAGATAGCCTTAGGGAGTCGTGCCTTCATTACTGCCTCGTTGAACACGTCCGAGCCGAACAGCTCCGTTACATCATAAGTTTTCTCTGCCATTTTCCTTTTCCTCCTACTTTCGTTAGATGTTCTTTGAAAAATAAGAAAAGGACGCTTTGATCCCTCAAAACGTCCTCGTTTCTGATTACAGTTATTATAATACACTATGTCGGCTGATTTGTCAATATGTCATTTTGCGCAAATTTTGAAAGTTTGCTTGTGTGATAATTCAAAATTGCGTAAAAACCATTGAAAAACCGTTGATTTCTGCAAGTCTTAAAGCTCAATCTTGCCGTAAAGCGTAGCGTTTCTTTCTGTTTCAACCGCTTCCTTAGAGAATTCGCCTGCATCTGACGCAGTATTTTCAACAGCAGTCTGCGAACGCTTGTACTCTCTTTCAAAAGAAGTCGAGAAACCGGTACTCTGCTTGTATGAGCGGTTTGCACCGTTGCCGTTTCTTCTTCCGCCCTTGCGGTCGTTTCTTCTGTTGTTATCTCTGTGGGGCTGAGAAGCCGAGATAACGACCTTTCTGTAAGGCTCTTCACCTATAGAGTTGCTGTATACGCCTTCAATCTCAGCGACCTTGCTGTGAATGATACGGCGCTCATAAGGATTCATAGGCTCAAGGGTAATGCGTCTGCCCTGACGGAGCACCTTATTAGCGGTACGCTCTGCAAGCGACTTGAGAGTTTCCTCTCTCTTATCCCTGTAGCCGTTGCAATCAACTGTGATACGGCAGTAAGGCTCATCGTGACGGTTGCTTGCAAGAATTGCAAGGTACTGTAAAGAGTCGAGTGTTTCGCCTCTTCTGCCGATTACGATACCGAGCTTTTCGCCTACTGCACGAACCTCATCCTTAAATAAATCTGCAAGAGGCTCGATAATACCGAGAAATTCAACATCATCAGGTGTATTTACCCTATTATGATGAGTTTTGATAACATCGGCATCGCCTTTACCTGATTCGATACAGTCGGGATAAATAGTGCCCTGTGCAAAATAACCGAGTTCGTCCTGCTTCCTGATTTCGTTCCAGAAAACATTAAAAAATTCAGTACCGATAATTTTCCTCTTCTGCTCAGGGTCAACTACACCTTTAAGCTTTTCAAGGAAAACATCGCCGCAGTTTACTCTTACAAAATTCATATCAAAAAGGCTTGTGAATGTTTTTTCAACAAAGTCGCCTTCGTTTTTACGCATTAAGCCCTGATCAACAAAAACGCATGTAAGCTGTTTGCCAACAGCACGTGACAAAAGACCTGCTGCAACGGAAGAATCAACACCGCCTGAAAGACCGAGGATAACCTTTTTATCGCCAATCTGTTTTCTAAGCTTAGCAACGGTATTTTCAATAAAATTATCCATTACCCAATCGCCCTTACAGCCGCAAACTTCATAAAGGAAATTATAAAGCATCTGCGAGCCGAAAACGGAATGAGTAACCTCAGGATGGAATTGAACGGCATAAATATTCTTCTCAACATTTTGCATAGCTGCGCAAGGGCAGGCATCTGTTGTGCCGATAATCTCAAAGCCCTCAGGAACAGTTGAAATATAGTCCGTATGACTCATCCAAACTACTGATTTTTCATCAACGTCTTTAAAAAGCTTTGACTCTTTTTTAGTAAATTCAATCTTGCCGTATTCACTTTGAGGAGCTGTTTTAACCTCGCCGTCGCCCATCCAAGCGATAAGCTGACAGCCGTAGCAAATACCTAAAATAGGTACTCCGATATTTAGTATATCTTTAGTATAGTGCGGAGATGCCATATCGTAAACCGAGTTAGGACCGCCCGTAAAAATAATACCTTTATAATCATTTTTCTTAATAGTTTCAAGGTCGGTTGTATAAGGCAAAATTTCCGCATAAACATGGTGGTCACGCACACGTCTTGCGATAAGCTGATTATACTGCCCGCCGAAATCAAGAACAAGTATTTTTTCCATATTTTCCTCCGTAAAAATTACTTACAGTTTATTATATATTATAAAAAGAGCATTTGCAAGTAATATTGAAAATAATGATAAATAATCATTGAGTCATAATTTTTACGAACTGAAATAATTAATCAAGAGTAATTGCAATATGCTCGCCGTTTTCCGTATCAATATTAACAATATCAGTCATATCATTTTCTGCCAATGTCGCAATTTTGTCAGAAATATCCTTGCTAAGACCAAACATATTGCCGATATTAAGGCCGAGCTTTGCAAACTTAAAAGGAACTTTTATAATATTCTCTTTTCCGTTTTGCTGTGTAACCTTAATCATAATATTCTTTTTGTCATCACTTGATTTTGCATTTGCGTCTTTATTTTCTGATGAATTGACAATATCTTTCTCATTCTCACGAAGAAGAGCATCAACGCTGACACCGAAATAATCGGCGATTTCGGTAAGTAGAGAAACATCGGGGCAAGAACTGTTATTTTCCCATTTTGAAACAGCCTGAGCAGATACTCCCAATTCATTTGCAAGCTCCTCCTGCGTTATTCCCTTTTTCTTTCTTAATGCGGATATATTATTACCGATATTCATTGCTTCTACCTCCGTTTTAATTTCATTTTTGATTTTGTTAAACATATCAGTTACCTCCTTCGGTAAGCTAATCGTAACACCAAAAATGCCCAATAATCAATTATCCGTCAGTTGTTAAACTACACTGTTTGTTGATTTTTCACTCAACTGACGGTTGAGTAACAAAAAAGAGCAGGAATCAGGCGCATCGCACAAGGAAATGCCCCCTTACCTGCTCTTTAATAATTATTTAGTTAAGACCTTTTTCGTCAAAATTAAGAATAGTGGAAATAATAACGTCAAAGCCTGTTTTGATAGTTTCAGGAACAAGGCGATCTGCCGTGTCACGGCGGTTATGATAATAATCTGCCGGCCTTGGATCCATAGCGGCAAGGCACGTTGCAGTAATTCCTGCCTGCGAAAAAGCAGCAGCGTCCGAAGAACCGAAAAAGACAGAAGAAAGTTCAATGTCATCATGACCTGCGTCCTTTGATGCGTCCATAACCAATTGGCTAAACTGCTGATTATTTTTAACAGTGCCGGTCATATCCTTATTATAAACACGGAGATATTCACGGTCGGTAAGAGTATCTACACACAAAACAACCGTTTCAACGCCGCTGTTTACATATTCGTCATAATGATTTTTTGCCCAACTCTTGCAACCTCTGAGACCTGCTTCCTCGCCGTCTGTAATCATAGCGCAGACCTCTGTATTTTCAAAATCAACACCTGCCATATCAAGCATACGAAGTGCACAAACAGCTGCATAAGTACCTGTAAGGTTATCGTTAGCGCCCGGAGAAATAGTGTTGAAATCAACAAACATAAACAATGTAACCATACCAAGAGCAGTTACAAAATGGAAAATGTAGCTGTAATTAATCATAAAATCGCCGAAAGTGCCCATATCAACAAAGTTGGCAACAATAGCGATAACGCTCAAAATAAATGAAACGATTGCACCTCCGATTGTCCAGCTCATAAAGATAGCCATAAGAGGTACTTTTTTACCGTAGTAAAGGTGACGCCATTCATAAGCCGCATCAATATGACCGCTGATAACAATTCTTCTTTTAACCTCGCCTCTCGGCTTTCGTACACCCATAAGATTATGAGCCTCAACCTTTTTATAAAGAGGGTCCATAAACTGCTTATAAAGCAAAAATTCCATAACGGTGATAAAAAGACCTACAAAAACGACGCCGCAAACAATACATTGCGCCAAAAGAGGTGTAATAATACTTGTATACATTAAAATTGCACAAGCAACTACTGCCAAGAAAATGACAACAGATACAAGCTTTGTAAAATGGAGAAATGCCTTGGGAGCCATTTTATAGCTTTCAAACTCTGTACCGTCGCAGAAAGTATCCATTTCTTTTTTAATATGCTTTTGAGCCGCATAGCAATTCTCGTTGCCTGACTCACGAGGTCCGTATTTTTTAATTACGTTTGTAATTTCCTTAACGGTATAATCAACATTTTCTTTGATTACTGCCTGAGGAAAATCAGAAAATTTCATTTACTTTTCTCCTTGCTCAATATATTTTTTGTTAAGCTTAACTTCAAGATGAGTATCGCCCATACTGAACTCTTTTCTAATCTTTGATTTTAAGAGCCATTTTTTAGGCATAGCTACACTGTTTACCGCATAGCTCATACCAAAATATTCAAAATACGGCTTGAAATTTTCCATTCTTGCCATAAATGAATCAAATTCTTTCTTGCTTTCAGGCGACCAAGCCACCTCGGCAAGCGCTTGAGTTCTCGGATACATAAATACTTCTAACTTTTCGGGACAATCTGTCCACTCTGTCCAGTTTTCTGCCTCTATTCCGAGAATGTTTTTTTCACTTTCGGGTTTAATTCCGAAATTTTTATAGTTGTAATTATATGTGTTTTTAAGAGAGTATTGAGCATAAGTCATATCAAAATAGAAGGACTGATGATTAGACAAGATTACGCTGTTGCCGTTATTTGCCCAATCTCTTGCTCTTGAATCTTTTTTAGGAGTCCAATATTGGCATATTACGGATTTATCAAGGCTTTTTGCCTTTAAAACCTCATTCCAACCGATAAGCCTCTTGCCCTTTGACTTGACAAACGCAAGAATTTCATTATTAAGCCAGCCTTGCAAATCTTCCTCGTCCTTAAGGTTGTTATCCTTAATCCTCTTTTGACAGCAAGGGCATTTTTTCCACTCCGACTTCGGTGCTTCGTCACCGCCGATATGAAAATAAGGTGCAGGGAAAAGTGAGCAAACCTCATCAATAACGTTTTTAACAAAATCAACCGTTTTATCCTTGCCTGGGCAAATAGGCCTGTTCCAATCAAATTGCCTAAGCTTTCTTTGAGGAATGGCGCCGCCAAAGTATCCGGGCACATCCCTGTTAATTTCACGGCACGCAAGCCAAGGATAAGCGGCAATAGCAGCGGCGCAGTGAGCCGGAAAATCAATTTCAGGCACCACCATTATTCCACGTTTTGCGGCATAATCAACAATTTCCTTAATATCATCCTGAGTATAAAAACCCGAATATTCCTCATTAATAATATCTGTACTGCCCCAACCGTGAATTTGAGTATATGCTCTTTTTGAGCCAATCTCGGTAAGAAGCGGATATTTTTTAATTTCAATTCTCCAGCCCTGATCGTCAGTCAAATGCCAATGGAAAACATTAAGCTTTAACATAAACATCATATCGAGCATTTTTTTAACATATTCCTTGCCGAAGAAATGGCGGCTTTCATCAAGCTGAACGCCTCTCCAAGAAAATCTTGGCTTATCATTAATAATGCAACAAGGAATTTCTTTTGAGCCAAGCTCAAATTTACCAATCTGACGGAGAGTTTGAAGCGCATAATAAGCGCCTGTTTCACTTGAAGCCTTGATTGAAATTAAATCGGGTGTAACCTCCAACTTATATTCCTCTTTATCAAGCGAAGAGTCCTTTTTTATAACAAGTTTGCCGTCCTGAGCTTTTTCAAGCTTTAAAAGTTTTAAATCAAAATCGGAATTCACCTTAAGCTGTTCGTCTATCGCAAACACGCCGCTCTTTTCCTGAGCATAGTATGCAAGCGGTATTAACTGCAACATAAAATTACCTCACTAATATACATTTTGTTTTACCACAACATTTTACATTTTACCATAATATAACATAAAACTCAACTGTTTAAAGATTTTGTAAATTATTAGTAACAATTAAAGTGCAAGAAAATCGGAAATTTGGCTTAATTTGTCCAAAACAGGCGCATTTGTTTTTTCAAGAACACTTCTGTCCTGATGGCCGCAGGAAACAAGTACGCAATTGCAGGAAATACTTTGCGAAACTTCATAATCGTGAACGGTATCTCCGATAAAAAGGACATCGTTTTTATCTATTTTGTTATCATCAAACCACTTTTTCGCAAGACTTGATTTGCTCACCGCCAAATCGTCATCTATACCCAATACAGCATCAAAATAATCTTTGACTTTAAATTTCTCCACCTGATTTAAAAGTCTGTTTTTCTCGCAGGCGGAAACAATGATTTGCTTACATCCCCTATTTTTAAGGAGTTTAAGAATCGGCAGCGTTTCATCATTAAGCTTTGCCGTAAATTGCAAAGAAGTATAAACCTCAACATATATTTCAGCCAAGTCCTCAAATTTATTCTTCGAAAAATCAAAGCCTGCCTTTTGATAATATTCACTTACGGGGAACGTAAATATTTTCTTATATAAATCAAGGTCAATTCTGTTTTTATATCCTGTTTTTTCAAGCATTTTGTTCATTGTGTAAACACTGATTTCAACATCGTCAAAAAGCGTGCCGTTCCAATCCCAAATTACGTATTTATATTTCATAGCTTATTCTTTATTATTTGCGCCGAAAATATCGGCAACCTCGGTTATTGATATGTATGCTTTAGGGTCAATTGAATGAACAATCTCCCTCATTTTTCCGATTTGAAATCTGTTTAATACAAAATATATTACCGTTTTATCCTCATTTGAATAATATCCCTTTGCATCATAAAATGTAATGCCGTTTTCAAATTCATTTGAAAGCCTTTTGCAAATTTCCTTTTGCTTGGTTGTAATAATCATTGCGGATTTTGAGCGGTCAAAGCCTTCAATAATATAGTCAACGGTTTTGAGTGCAACAACGTAAGCCACTATTGAATAAAGCGGCAAAATCCAGCTTTGAAATGCAATACCGCATATTACATAGAGAATTACATTATAAATCATTACAAACGTTCCGACCGTAAGCGAAAGCTTTTTTGCAAACACGACAGCCAAAACCTCAATACCGTCCATAGCACCGCCGAAACGAATTGCAAGCCCGCTTCCTATTCCCGAAATAAGTCCGCCGAAAATTGCGCAAAGAAATAAATCATCCTTAGCAAGAGGCGAAAAACTTGCAACATCAATCGGTAAAACATCTGTTATAAGCCATGCGGACAAAGAATATATTGCCACAACAAAAACTGAATATATCGTAAATTCTATACCCTGCTTTTTTGCTCCGAAAATAAAAATCGGAATGTTAAGCACAACAAGAAAAACAGAAAGCGAAAGCCATTGCGGTGTGATTTGAGATAAAAACATTGACGTGCCTGATATACCGCTGTCATAAAGCCTTACAGGTTGGAGAAACACCGTTACACCGACAGAATTTATTATTCCCGCAAAAAAGAGAACCATAAAATTTTTGATTTTCAGTTTTTTTATAAGCTTCATACACCCTCCGATTGATAATTATTTAATAGCTTTAACTGCGAAAACGGCTTGGACTGACGTTCAAGCCGTTTTTCGCACATTTATATGCCCGACGTATTAAATTTTATTATTCACCCGAACTGTTGCTTTGAGATGAACTGTCGCCTTTTGACTCCATAAGCTTGCACTCAACCGTACTTGTCTTAATACTGTTATTTTCAATTCTTGCAATGGTAAGCTTAACCGTATCACCCGGCTTTGAGTCAGCCAAAACCGAAGTTAAAACATCGGTTGATGTCATAGTTTTGCCGTTAATTGCAACAATCATATCATACTGTTTAACATCCTTGCTTGCAAGGTCTGATGAGCCGTCAACAGAATTAATTACCATTGTGCCCTGTGCATTCTTATAGCCTTTTTCCTCAAGTGCCGAAAGGATAGCGGAATAATTGCTGTACTTAGTAAGTGGAAGATAAGTAATTCCAAGCTTAGCTCTGCCCTCTACATAGCCGGACTTAATCAAACTGTTAGCAGTTGCAATAGCAGTATCCGACGGAACTGCGAAGCCCATTCCCTCATATTCGGTAGCGGCAATCTTTGAAGAATTTACGCCGATAACCTGACCTTGCATATTGAACAATGCGCCGCCGCTGTTACCGGGGTTAATTGCTGCATCAACCTGTATACATTTATTATCATAGCCTATATTTGATGAAATCGGCCTGTCAAGTGCTGAAATATAACCGCTTGTAAGCGAATTCATAAATTCAAGACCGCCCGGACATCCAATAGCAATTACCTGCTCACCGACTGCGAGATTATCGCTGTTTGCAAATTCAGCAACCTGCAAGCCTGTTGCATTGATAGAAAGAACGCCGATATCGGTCTGGCTGTCATATGCAACCATTGAAGCGTCATATTCTTTCTTGTTGTTAAGAGTTACTGTAAATTTAGTGCCTTCACTGATAACGTGAGCACAAGTAAGGATATATGTTTTGCCGTTTTTCTCCGACATAATAATACCTGAGCCTTCGCCTGACTTTTCAGGGTCTGAGTTACTTGAATTATTGCCGTCATTATTGCCGTAATTATAGAAATAATTATATGAAGCCTGCTTCTCACTGTAAACGGTGATGCCGACGCATGAATCCAAAACCTTTTTAGCAACACCTGCAACGGTAAGATTGCCGCTGCTGTCCTTTGTTTGAACACTGTTACTGTCGTTTGTTTTAACATCGCTGCCCGAATCCTGAGATTGAGAGGTTGAACTGTTATTTTGTGAATTTTTACTGTTGTCAATTACACCCGTTGTTGAAAGTACAATGCCGACTGCTGCAACGAATGCGCAGATAACAAGAATAATTGCAACTATTTTGCCGGCACCGAGTTTCTTCTTAGGCGGCTTTGGCGAATTGCCGTTTTCTGCGTTTTGCTTATTATCATTTTGCGGCGGTTGATAATAGTTGCCGTTACCGTTTGAATAATTTGATGTGTTTGAATAGCTTTCTTGATTTTCCTGTGCTTTGCCTGCGTAGGAATAGTGATAGGTTGTGTTATTGTCAGCCTGCTCATTTTGAGGAGGGGTATAATATGTTTGCCCTTCGTTTTGATTTGGCTGATAATAATCCGGTCTTTCCTGACCGCCGGTTTTTTCATTATCAAAATCGCTCATTATTGTTTGTCTCCTTTTTTATAGACAGGTTTATACTCCTTTGGCAGCTTAAACACAAATTCAGCCGTATTTTCGTCCTCACTTTGCGCATAAATTGTGCCGCTGTGCATTTCAACCATCATCTTTACTATATATAAACCTAATCCTGCACCTTTAGCGTCAAGTCCACGTGATTTATCAACCTTGTAAAATCTTTGGAACACCTTTGAAAGTTCTTCCTTTTGAATACCTATGCCGCTATTTTTGATGTGAACCTCAACGTTTTTGTCATCTTCATTCATAGAGACGTTAATATATCCGCCCTCATTTGTGAATTTAACAGCGTTGTCAAAAATATTATAGATAACCTGATAAATCATATCCCTATCCGCCGTGATAAAGGTAGGGTTTAAATTTTCAAGACCTTCAATTTCAATATGCTTTTCCTCTATTTTTTGCTCAAAAGTCAAAAGTATATGAATAATTTGGTCTGAAATATCATATTTTTGCGGTTTCATCTCAAAACTGCCCGATTCAATCTTGCTCATATTAAGCATAGTTACAACAAGTCGGGTAAGACGTTTGATTTCACCGCTTACAATTTCAAGATAATAATTTGCCTTTTCCTTAGGAATTGTTCCGTCAAGAATACCGTCAATAAAACCTCCGATTGAAGTCATCGGAGTCCTAAGCTCATGTGATACGTTAGACACAAAGCTTCGTCTCGACGACTCAAGCGTATCAAGTGCGTCTGCCATATCATTAAAAGCTTTGCCGAGTTCTGCAAGCTCGTCGCAGCCGTCAACTTTAACTCTGTATGAAAAATCGCCTATTGCAAATTGCTTTGCCGCCTTGCTCATATCACGAAGCGGCTGAACAAAGCTTCGTGTAAGCTTCCAAATACATAAGAAGCCCAAAACAAGGCAAAATACAGCACTTAACATAAACATTTTAAATACTTCGTGAACAAGTGAAACGGCACTTGTTGCGCTTGTTGCAAAAACAGAGCCGATAATCTGATTTGAGCTGTAAATCGGGCAACCGACAATAAACGAACGTTGACCGCTTATTACCCCGCTGCCGACATAACTGCTCTCATACACCTGCTGAAGTATCGAATCGCTTATATTATAGTCGGTATGAAACGAGCATTTGCCGAGTTTTCCGAAAAAAGGAAGCGAATCTGCCCTTTCCTTACACAAAATTATATTTCCCTCGGTGTCGCAAACAAAAATATCAGCGTCAACCGAATTAGATACAATCTTGATTGCACGGCATATCATTTCTTTCTCGTTTGAATAAGTATCATTCATATCCGCAACAAGGAGATTGGAACTTACACTGTTGGCAATAGACTGTGCATTCTCCATAAGCAAATCTGTAGTCTGTTTTTGAGTGTACGCACCCACAAGAGCGGTAAGCGTCGTACCCAAAACAGTAAGCACAATAAGCATTATTGCCGAAAACAACAAAAAGTATTTAGCAAAAATATTATCCTTCAAATTCTTTTTTTGAGGTAAATGTATTTTTGTCATTATTTATACCTTTATTATATACTTACTGCCGGGAAATCTTCCGGCATTTTGATTATTCCTTTGTTTCGAACTTGTAGCCTACTCCCCAAACGGTTTTAAGCGACCATTTGTCTGACACGCCCTCAAGCTTTTCACGAAGCCTTTTAACGTGAACGTCAACCGTTCTTGAATCACCGTAATAATCAAAACCCCAAACCTCGTCAAGAAGCTGGTCACGGGTATAAACCCTATTAGGATTTGATGCAAAATGATAAATAAGTTCAAGCTCTTTAGGAGGAGTATCAACAGGTACACCCTTAACCTTAAGCTCATAATTAACTATATTGATTTCAAGATTATCATATTTTACGATTTTCTTTGAATTTTCCTCAGCGTCATTACTGCCGCTGGCTCTTCTCAACACAGCCTTAACTCTTGCCATTACTTCCTTAGCGTCAAAAGGTTTTGTAACATAGTCGTCTGCGCCAAGTTCAAGACCGAGAACCTTATCAAAAGTTTCACCCTTAGCGGTAAGCATAATGATAGGAGTATTAGATGTTTTTCTTATTTCACGGCAAACCTGCCAGCCGTCCATTTTCGGAAGCATAATATCAAGAAGCACAAGTTCAGGTGCTTTAGACTGAAACATTTCAACTGCTTCCTGTCCGTCATTAGCAACGAAAACCGTGTAGCCGTCATTTTCCAAGTAAAGCTTTAAAAGTTCGCAAATGTTGCGGTCGTCGTCAACAACCAAAATTTTTGTTCCCATAATGTTTCTCCTTTGATTTGTTAATATCATTTTATCACCGCTTAGTGATAATTTTTTGTAGTTTTAATTAACATTTTATAAAATTTATAAATATTTTTTGAATGAAAATTATTAGTAATATTAATTACCATTCTTTTCCACGCTTAATACAGCCTTCAACATGGTCGATAAACTGCTTTGCACCTCTCGGCGAACGTCCGCCTCTCCTTGTTGCCCACTGGTCAGCTTTGAAAAGAAGTTTATCAACGTCAACGCCGTGCTCTTCAAAATGCCTGTCGCAAGCAAGTTTTTCAACAATATCAAGATATTCCTTTTTATCGGGATTAAGAAATGTGATTGTAAGACCGAAGCGGTCGGAAAGGGAAAGCTGTTCTTGCATAGTATCTCCCTTATTAACATCATTTTCCCTGTCAGAGAAATTTTCCTTAATCAAATGACGTCTGTTAGACGTTGCATATATTATAGTATTCGGCTGTTTACCCGAAAGCGAACCTTCAAGAGCGGCCTTAAGTTCGCTAAACGAGGTATCGTTAGAGTTGAAACTTAAATCATCAATATAAATAATAAATTTCATTGGTGAATCGGCAATTTGCTCACGAATAAGCGAAAGGTCGGCAACAGCACTCTTAGGAATTTCAATCATACGAAGTCCCTTTTGCCAATACTCATTCAAAATTGCGTGAACTGTTGAACTTTTGCCCGTTCCCCTGTCACCGTAAAGCAAAACGTTATTAGCCGGATGACCTGCGATAAAGCTTTCGGTATTATCAATAACCTTATTTCTTTGAAGTTCATAATTTTTCAAATCTGTAAGACGGATAGGATCAATGGAATTAACCGGAGTGATTTCCTCATCTCTCCAAGTAAATGCAATATTTTTGGCATAAATACCGTAGCCGTTTTCTCGGTGATACTTAATAAGTTCATCAAGTTGCCTGTCCCAATGAGAATCTAACGGAGCAAGCGGCTTGCCTACCTCCCAGCCCGGTAAAGTCAAAAGGATTTCCTTAATATCCTCATCATCAATATCTGCCAAAATATCCTGTGCGGTAAGAGAAGCGATTTCTTCAAGCTTTGCAAGGTCACTTTTAACCGCATTTATGACTGCGATTGAAAGTTGATTTACTTTTCCTGCGCATGCCGCTTTAGTGAAAATATTGTCATTAGTCAAAATCAAGCGTGAAATATGCCTTTTAAGCGATTCGCTTTTTGCAAGCTCCTTAAAAAAGTAACTTTGAAGTGCTACCGTGTCCTCTTCATCGTCGCAAAGCAAATCATATAAAGCAGAAAAAACGTCATCATCCTCAAAATCATAAATGCAAAGCGATTCAATATAATATTTAAGTCTTGTTACCTTATTCATCTTCAACACCTCCAAGACCGATATTTTTAGGTAATATATTTTATATACTTATAATATAGCAATTGTTCACAATTTACAAGTAATATAGTTAAAATCGTTGTTTTGAACAAATAAAAGCAGACCCAAAAGGAATTTTTGTTGTAAGATGTCTGACAACGTATTGACTTTTATATGCAAGTTGTGTTATCATACAACTCAAGAGGTGTTTATATGGGCAATTCATCAAGACTTGCAGACAGCACTGCAAATCAGATATTAAAAATGATAGAAGAAGAGGAACGCTTTTCCGTTGGCGACAAGCTGCCTAACGAAAACGATTTTGCCGCTGAACTTGGAGTAAGCCGTTCTACCCTCAGAGAAGCGGTAAAAATACTTACCACCTACGGCATACTTGAAATAAAGCGTGGCAAAGGCACATTTGTAACTTCAAACACTATTATAGATTCAAACGATTTAAGCGACATAACCTCAGGGCTTGACGATTTGTTTGAAATGAGGCTTATGTTTGAACCGGATTGCGCTTATTATGCGGCTTTAAGGGCTACTGACGAGGAAATAAGAATAATCTGTGAATGCGGCGAAGCGGTTGAAAAGAAAATACTTTCGGGTGAGGACAGAACTGTTGAAGAACAAAAATTTCACGAGAGTATCGCAAACGCAACTCATAACGCTTTTGTAAAGCAATTTATTCCTATTATATTTAACGCAATCAAAAAAGGTGTTGTTGTTATGATGAAGGACAGCGACGTCAGCAAAGATAATATGAGCGACGACAGGCTGATTATGGATTTTATAAAAAAGAGAAATCCCGATGGTGCAAGAACAGCTATGAGGCTTCATATTATTCACGCTATGGAAGGCTTGCAAAAAAATCAAAATTAGGTATTGACATTAGACAACAGACAAGTTATAATGACAATTGTAAAAGATATTTAGCGAGTGGTCGGACAACCGAACACCACAAATATTTAAAATATTAAATAAATAATTATTATTTTTGGAGGAAACAAAAATGGCAGAAGCTAGACTTTTTTACGAATCAGATTGTAATCTTGACGTTCTTTCAGGTAAGACTGTTGCTATCGTAGGCTTTGGTTCACAGGGCCACGCACATGCACTTAATCTTCACGAAAGCGGTGTAAACGTAATCGTTGGCCTTTACAAAGGTTCAAAATCTTGGAAAAAGGTTGAAGACCTTGGCTTAAAGGTAATGGAAACAGCTGACGCAGTTAAGGCTGCAGACATTGTTATGGTTCTTGCTCCGGATGAGAAGCAGGCAGCTATTTATAAGAAGGATATCGAACCGAACCTTACAGAAGGTATGGCTCTTGCATTTGCTCACGGCTTTAACATTCACTTCAAGCAAATCGTTCCACCTGCAAATGTAGATGTATTTATGATTGCTCCTAAGGCTCCGGGCCACACAGTTCGTTCAGAATACAAAGAAGGTAAAGGTACTCCTTGCCTTGTTGCTGTATATCAGGATGCTACAGGTCATGCTTGGGATATCGCTCTCGCTTACGGTGCAGGTATCGGCGGCGCTCGTGCAGCTCTTCTTGAAACAACATTTAAGTGCGAAACTGAAACTGACCTCTTCGGTGAGCAAGCTGTTCTTTGCGGCGGTGTAACAGCACTTATGAAAGCCGGTTTTGAAACACTTGTTGAAGCTGGTTATGACCCAAGAAATGCTTACTTTGAATGTATCCACGAAATGAAGCTTATCGTTGACCTTATCTATGCAGGCGGCTTTAAGGAAATGAGATATTCAATTTCTAACACTGCTGAGTTCGGTGATTATGAGACAGGTAAGAGACTTGTTACTGACGAAACTAAGAAGGAAATGAAGAAGATTCTTGATGAAATTCAGGACGGTACATTCGCTTCTAAGTTCATCACAGAGGCTAACAACGGTTGGGCTCACTTCAAGGCTAAGAGAGAGATGGAAGCTAATCATCAGCTTGAGCAAGTTGGCGAAAAGATTCGTTCAATGTATAGCTGGTATGGCGAAAACAAGTACGCTGAAAAATAATAAACTTTGATAAAGCGGCTAAACCACGCCAAATATAATAAATAAACCTTTTTGCCTCCCTTGCAAAGGGAGGTGGGTGCAAGA
>OLWZ01000881.1_pt1 | contig 15396 bp, 19 predicted proteins | sample 1674011 | NCBI WGS metagenome assembly OLWZ01 (sample SAMEA103958137, study PRJEB25191) | human gut metagenome | biome: human-associated habitat [ENVO:00009003]; feature: intestine environment [ENVO:2100002]; material: feces | place: Germany | collected 2013/2015 | reverse complement strand
GCTTAAAACAGTTTGCTCCTCTCACCTTTGTGAACTGATACAGGAACTTGCGGCACCGAACCGGATGACCGCTGTGGAAAGTTTGTTTACCGAGGATATTTTACGGGTTCTGAATCTCGACCTCCGCAAGAGGCCGTTGGGATATCACGCACTCCTATCAAAGGAAGATGAAAATATATATATCGTTAAGATATTGATTATAAAGAATATAAATGTTTAACTAATAAATCGAGATCCATTTTTATTTGGATTTCAACTGGAAAGACAAGCATGAAAAGTTTCGTCAATTCTGTCTTTTGCCACAAATCCTACTAGAACATCATCATCTGAAATATAATATTCCAATTCCTCGACTATGGTCTTTGCAAAAGGATCGCGCGTAAAGAGCAGCAATATGTTAGCCCTATTTCGATTTAGTATTTTCATTAGGATAGAATCAAACTATTTAACTCTGACATTGTTTTGATACCACAATTTGATTTACCACCCAAACCTATAGGACTTATCCTCCGGACTGTTCCAAATATTAAAGTTCGAGTTCCCATAATCATCATATTCTTCTTGCCAATGCTTAACATAATATTGCACATCACCATGAGATCGTACATCTCGTACAATCTATCATTGATTTTCTGCGTAATTCCCCCACCCTCACACCCCTTCTATTCTCTTATCAAAGAAATGCGTCCAGATGAAGCCGAAAAGGAACCGCCCCATAGAGCAATAACCGAAACGCCTATACATTCTCTCATTTCGGATGATATCAAAAAAGAGCTCTATGCGACGGGCCAATAAACCCTTTGGCTTTCGGTCAATCGTCTCCCTCGCCCTCGGCGCCACAAAAAAAATCGAAAACCTCCTTATACTCAGCAGAAAGAGATTAATAATCTTCATCTTTATTCCCGTTTTTAGTCAAGAGGATGCATCAAAGGCTAGACAAAGATAAGCAAGTTTATTCATACTTTCTTCTTCGAGACTATGGGACTTATTCTCACACATACAGGACAACTCAACTTCACCCGGTTGACGAGGTGTGGCCGCTCATGCGAGAGCAGGTTCCGCCAGAACTTTAAGAAGTCTTTCGTTCTACCGATCGTTCATGGAATCGACAAAAGAACATAGCATTGCAATCGGCATCGTTCTGTGTTACATCGACAATTCTGTTAAACGAAGTGAGCGTTGTCATGGTTAACTAAAAGGATACCGAAAAGAAGCGTCAGACCCGAAGGGTTTTCTCTACCGATACCTCAATGTCAGCCCGAGATATCTTTGACATCTACTGAACACGCTTCCAACTGGAGTTCGTCTTTCGCGATGCCAAGCAGTTCACCGGTCTAACACACTGTCAGGCGAGAAACGAGGAGGCGCTATCGTTTGACTTCAATGCCTTGCTAACTTCTGTCAACCTTGCCAGGGCCTTTGCGCACCAGCAAGGGATGGATCTCTTGGTCGGTTCAACCAAAACACTGCTGCACAACGCTGCAATGGTGAATCGATTTATTGCAATGTCCGGGAAATCCCCGAACAATCGGTTAAATAACACTGATTTCAAAGAACGTTTATTCTACGGCGTTCACGCCAGTGCGTAACTTATATATATATAACGAACTATTGATTAAACATACACTTATTTTTTGCCAAAAAGATAACCTAAAGAAAGTGTAATTATCGGGGCGATAACGCTCCAAACAGATGTCGCCAAATCCTTATCATTTTTTTCAACATAAGCATATAAAGAAACGGCTGCGCCACCAATAATAAGCAAAAAGCAAATAATCGCTGTAATATTCTTGGATGAATTATCTCCAGTCCCAAATAATCTTCCAATAAGTCCAAGTTTAGTTTTCTCTAACTCTTGCACGTGAGCATTATCTTTATCCAATCTTGATAGTTCAAAACCATGCTGTTCTTTAAGTTTTGTTTGTTCGTGTTTTTGTAAATCTCTATTCAAGGTTATATCAACTGATGCATTAGGGTTATAGCTATTATTCTGTTCCATTTTCATCAGAATTATGAGTAAGAATTGAATCTTTTTTTGATAACATCCATGTATAAAACAGCAAACCATCTGGTCCTTGTGTTGAGCGATTAATTGACATTAATGAAAATTTCAAGAACAAATCTCTATTATTAACCTTAGCCAATCTCAATGCCTCATTTGGCGTGGCAAAAAAGGAAGAAGAAAAATTTATAAGCGTAATAATTAAACATTGACCTTTATCATCCTGCTCAATATTTGTTTCTATTGTTCCATTTTGCGCCTCAGCATCGTTTTGTACCATATTAAAACGAAAACGCAGGTCCTCTATCAAGAACTCAACATAGTCATTGGCCGGTATTATCACTGAACCAGTACTAATAATATCAAATACTTCTGTATATAGTTCAACTGTAGACATAACTATACTATATCATTAAAAAAAATACAACCTTGCCCTGCTGCTGATATTCGAATTCTATCAGAAACCAATATATGCTCATAATTTTCTAACACAATTATTGAATGTCTGGCACTTCCGGCAGCTGCAATCCTTATTAGGTCAGATACCATCTTACCATTACAATCAATACGAAGCCCCCCACCAGCGGCTGCAATTCTTACTAAATCAGATATTAATACCATGACTCTAAATATATTAATCTTAACACGTAAAGGTTTATACTTCTTAAAACATTCTATTCAGACATTTATATGAATAGTTATCTGTAATTAAGACAAAAAAATGCACAAAATACCCTTAGTTAAATATGAGGTATCAATAACCCAAACGCCTATACATCCTCTCATTGCCCTAAACCCTTTGGCTTTCGGTCAATCGTGCCTCTTGCCTTTAGTACCATAAAAAAACGAAGCCACTCGGCATACGATACTTCATCCAGCCGCCCTTTCAGAGCTTCAATCGCCACTTGGGCCTTGAACTCAGGCGTGTACTTTTTGCGTGATGTCTTTCCCATATTCGGCAACAAATTTAAGTGTTTTTATTTGTCTTAACTCTGTGTCCAATTTCTGGGAAACCATTATACTTACCTTTGCTAGTGTTGTAGCGTTGTTACCAAATCTGCTGCATCATTGTTACCGAAAATGCTGCACTCGCAGTTACCGTTAACACCATGTCATAATCGTATTAACGGATATAAATGCACCTATAATTATTGACATATGCAACAGTTTTGGAATTTATTTTCAAATATTTAAGACTTTTGGGTACAAGAAACTGAAAAACTCAGAATTTTGGTGCTAACAACTATAAGTCTTCACAAAGAAACCATATCAAGGCATCTGTGGGTCGCCCATCTGAAATTGCATTAATGGACCAGTAAGATGTGGTTGCTGCGGAGGTAGATGATAAGAGAATTCTCCACCAATATTATTTTCAACCACCTTAACAATATTGCTTGATTCCCCAAGTATCATACAACAATGATGTATGCTCAACACCATATCTTGAATCTTTGGATCAGCTTCAAGTTCTTCAATATTTAATCCTACATCTTTGCACCTCTGGATATCGATATGACGGCTATGAACCTTACTATCATCATTATTCACAAATACCCCCTTTATTTGCGCCTTTATTTCTTCTGAATGTTGTGTCTTCGAGAGTATATCATCCGCCAAATTTTTCGAGAGCTCATCAGCTTGTTGGCATAGCGTCAAAAAAGTAGGGTTTAATTTTGAAATGATTGTCTGCCATAAGCCAAGACTTGCCGGATTCCGACTAACATCATTGATTGCACGTTCAAACTCCTTCAAGACAGACTGGCAAGGCAAGTTGTTTAGTTGCGGATCGAAAGGACCAAGACAAGACTGTTTACCCATCATTATAGACCTGCAAGACACAGCAACCATAGAGCCTGCAGACATGGCCATTTGAGGGATTATAGCCCTAATATCCCCATTAAACATCGAATGAAGATACTTGATAATTTGTTCTGTAGCCGAAATATCACCGCCTGGAGTATGAAGGATCAAATCAAGCCCCTTGCTTCTATCCAGTTTATGTACAGTCTCCATGAAAGCATTAATGTCTTTATCGTTGATTATCGAATCACGGACATTCTTGTTCATAAACGCAGAAAAATACAAAATGGTATTTCGCCCCGTGTATTCTGATAACTCCCTTAAAAACTTCTTTTTTTGCTCTACAAGGAACAATACACCACCATTTGGGTTTTGCTGCGTGACATGAGATTGGGACTCATTCTTGAAATAACTCCAACTTGGCATAGCTCTATAACATTACAATTGACGTGTGGGTTCCAGAGGCACATTGTACATCATCCTCGAAAGCAGAATACTGCTGATACATTCCATCTTTCATTGGCCAGTCTTGATTTATATATTGCGATGGTTTATAATCCTTCATTAACTGGTCATAACTTTTATTAAGATCTTTGTCCATAGCAAAAAAATATCACTTTGCGAAATTATAAAACTTTTCTTAAATTTCAAAATTCAAGAAAAAACCTCAAACAAATGAGAAGAACAATGCGCCTAAGCTATTTGCGTATTATACAGTTTTATATACGTCACTGACTGATACACATCCACACTTTTTAGAAAGAGTGATAAAACTAACCCAAACTGATAGCAAATACTGTTTCATAACTTCACTCCCCATTTGCTGCTGACCGGAGGCCGTTGATTATTATTCTAGGCATATAACGCAAAGCATCTAAAGGGAATGTCAGCGAATGGCTGACTATATCTCCGAGACGGCGCCCCATTGAGTAACACTTTCTCACCACATAGGGATACCTGCTATAATAACTGTTATCACGGCTGTGCCCGAAATTTCCGGATTTGAGTATAAACCTGTTTATACGTTTGGCTTTCCTATTCCATTTAGACGATGATTCAAATGCTGGTAACGCCTCCACAGACATCCCAAGAAACTCTACTGCATAAGCCCCAAACGCCTTCCATTCAGACATCAGCCCCATAGAGTGAAGTCGTTTCTCCAGCAGCGATAAATTGATTTCTGCTCGATACGTCCACAGCAACCTGCACCAATCGCAAATCTGTCGAAGTCCGATGCCGCCCTTATAAACATGTTTTAGAAAGTGTGTGAATACGAAAATGATGTCATTGTCTGCCGAGGGCAAATACACCTCTGTTTCGCCATTCTTCCAAACCCTGACCGCTCCCATTTTAAAACAGTCCTCCTGAAGTTTATCCAAAGCCTTGTCCATTCTGCTCGACAATCCACAACGCATTGTGCCGTGCAATTCCGCCACCCACGAGTCAATAGCTAATCCTATATGTTTTGAATAGGCGCCTTCAGTATCTACTGAAGTAGCTAATGGTGTGAGAAATCTCTGTGCGGCCATATAGTTCTTGTCATCCAAGAAGAAGTCCACATCTCCACATGCTCTCCATAAAGGCTTCTCATAACATTGCGCAACACCTTATCCTTTCACCAGCAAGGTAAAGATTCCAGCATCCTTCATCTTATCCACCAATATGCCAATGAAGTAGTTCATTGCCTTGTTACGCTCCTCTATTTGAAATGTCTGGCCAACGAACTGAAGCACGTCTTTCTTAGCTGGCTTTGTGTCAACGATGTGCTCCATTCCGACAGCTATCAATTCTACCACAGACTGCTCTTCCGCTATTCTTTGGATAGTAGCGACAGCACTTTTAAAGTCTACGTTCTACTCACCATAACCATTTTAAAATCCATCAATATTCCCTTGCACTACTTCAAATGCCTCAGCATACATTAATCCCCACTGCCCTCCTCTCATCGCGGCAAGTCCTGAGATATACTCAGCCGAACGCGGATGAGGATATGGGCGCTTCACACCGGCTGCACCCACCTCGTCCTCTGAACGTGCCTATGGTGCGCTATATGAGAATCCAGCACAGTCATCTGACCACGGCCAATTCCGTAATCAGCTTTCCTTCACTATTACTCCAAAGGTTTTAAAATCAACTTTATATCATACCAAAATTCGCATTTTCCACATACTCAAGGTACAATTTGATTTTTTCTTGCATTATTACTTTAATGTAATACTCCTCAGGGTTTTCTGCCTTCTCCATAAGTTCATTTTCGTTTCTGAACTTAATAGAGGCAGGGTCCGTAATTCCGGGACGCACGTCAAGCACATGCATTTGTTCAGGGGTCCAGTAATCTACATAATGACGAACTTCTGGACGAGGCCCCACTAAACACATATCACCGATAAAAACATTTATCAACTGTGGCAATTCGTCAATCTTAAATTTACGAATAAAATACCCTGAGCGCGTAACACGGGGATCGTGTCCACCGATAGTCACTAATGAACCCTTATCAGCACCCACCTTCATAGACCGAAAATTAAAGATTCGAAAATCTTTATTATTACGTCCCACACGAACCTGACGATAAAATACTGGATCTTTACTATCAAGTTTTAACCATATAGCCCAAACAGAAGCAAGGGGCTTAAGACAAGAAGTCCATAGCCCGATGCAAATATATCAAAAGCACGTTTCATTATCCTTTGAGAATATCAATCAAGTTTTCAATTACATACTCCACGTCCTCCTCTGTCATCTTTGTATTCAATGGTAATGTAATCTCATTCTCAAAGAATTTATAAGCATTAGGATAATCTTTGATATCGAAGCCCTTTGATTTATAAGCAGTCATCATAGGTAATGGCTTATAGTGAACATTTGTAGCTATGCCACGCTCAGCCATTTGCTCGATTATACTATTACACTCCTCACGAGTTTTATTCGGAAAACGTGCAATATAAAGGTGACCACTTCCTGCCCAATCAGCACCATAGTGACGAAGGCCTATCACACCATACGGAGCAAGAGCCTCATCATAACGCTCGATGTAACGACGACGCTTAACCAACATTTCAGGATAACGCTCAAACTGTATCAGGCCTATAGCAGCGACGACATCAGTCATATTACACTTGTACCAAGGGCCAATTATATCGTACTCCCAAGCGCCTAATTTTGTCTTTGCCAAGGCATCTTTATTCTGACCGTGCAAAGAGAACAACTGAGAAAGACGATATATAAAATCGTTCCAGGTTTCACCCTCGATGAAAGGGACTGGAGAGCCGCAATAAACTTGCTGACGCTCTACAACTTGATTTCCAAAAGGAAGATTCCAGGTCATCGCACCACCTTCCGCAGTTGTAAAGTTTTTAACGGCATGAAAAGAAAAAGAAGAAAAATCAGCTATCGAACCAGCCATTCTTCCATTTCGTTTAGCTCCGAATGAATGAGCACAATCATTTGAAATTACAATATGCCCTATCTGTTTCTGTATATCATTTGAAGGATGATACTTTGCCAATATTTCGGGTCTATTAATAATCTCCCTAATTCTATCCACGTTTGCACATATTCCGGCCAAATCAACTGGGACTATCACTTTTGTCCTTTCAGTTATCACCTCAGCTAACTTATCGTAATCCATCTCAAAGCTCTGTTCGTCGCCAGAAGTTGTCAAACGAATATCAACCATTTTTATTATAGCGCCTACGTGATCAACTACGGAAGCAGATGCCGTATACGTATATGCAGGAACTATTACTTCATCTCCGGGACCGACACCAAGTATATGTAGAACCATTTCCATAGCAGCAGTAGCGGAGTTCAAGCAAACTGTCTTATCCGTTCCTACATACTCAGAAATAATCTTTTCAAGCTTTTTTGTACGTGGACCAGTTGTTATCCAACCGGACAAAATAGCATCTCGCACTTCGTTTGCCTCAGCCTCCGTCATATCAGGTGGGCTAAATGGCACATTTCTTCTTTTTAAATCTGTACTCATTGTATTTGATTTTTAAAACTATCTTTCTTTAATAATTACCCAGAAGGTCTGAAATATCAACTTGATATCATACCAGAAGGATGCATTCTGGACATACTCCAGATATAGCTTAATCTTCTCCTGCATAATGACATTAATATAATACTCTTCAGGATTCTCGGCCTTCTCCATCAACTCATTCTCATTGCGGAACTTGATGGACGCCGGATCCGTAATGCCTGGCCTTACATCCAGGACATGCATCTGCTCCGGAGTCCAATAGTCAACATAATGACGGACCTCCGGACGTGGGCCAACCAAGCTCATATCCCCGATGAAAACATTGATAAGCTGTGGCAACTCATCAATCTTGAACTTCCTGATAAAGTACCCTGATCGGGTGACGCGCGGATCACGTCCTCCTATTGTCACCAAAGAGCCTTTATCAGCTCCAACTCTCATTGAGCGGAACTTGAAGATTCTGAAATCCTTATTATGCAGTCCGACACGGACTTGCCGATAGAATACCGGCCCTTTTGAGTCTAGTTTTATCCATATAGCCACAATGATGAACAATGGGCTCAAAACCAGCAGTCCCAAGCCACTGGCAACGATATCAAATAGTCGTTTCATAACAAAACATCATTTATCCCAAATATTATTTCTCCCGATGCCCCACTTCCAGATGAACCAGGAACGAATTCTTAAGAAGAATCCTTTTGTATGATTCTCCTTGCTATAAACAAGTTTATACTTCCATCTATTTTCAATGAATCTTTTGACTTTTCCGAAAACAGATGCTGAAGCAATGGTATGGGTGGTTAATACATCATCAAGAATTTTCTTCTCAAGATTCCGATCTCTTTTCCAATCTGGAAAATGTTCCGAGCTAATTCCGAGGTGTTCTATACATATCCCATTCAGGCAGCAAATGAAGTTGAAGAACCCTCCTTCTTCTGCGAGGCGTTTTACTATATCCCAATTGATACTTCCAACTGTTGACTCCTTAACCATTAGACCATAATCCAAGATCTGCCTGAGGTTTGCCCCGCCATATACAAAATGGCCACCAAGATGAAGAGGTAGATATACAGCATTGAATAAAGCTGATGGAAGGAAACACCCGGATACGTCATCAAACACGGAATGCTCCTTCAACTCATTTTCGAGGAATCGTTCAACATTAGATAGAGATTTATGCTCTAATTCACATATGACAGTAGCATGATTCTCAACGTGAATTCCGTTGAAACTAAACGTGCTATGCTTCTCTTCATTTTGTTTTACCTCTATTCCCAGAGTTTTAATCAATTCGTCAGCTCTTCTCCCATCCGAAAGGAATAAATCAATATCTCCTGAAGGACGGTGTTTTGGTACGAAATAATTCAATGATAAGCTATACCCCTTCAATAGAATAGGTGTTATGCCATTCTTATGGAAATAATCAGATAATTTCCGAAGGACTTTTAACTGTAGATTATATTGTGCCTCCTGTTGGGTTGTTATACCTATTAAGTTTAATAAAGTTTCCTTAGCAGGACGTCTTTCTTTTGGCAGCTTCTCCAATGATTCAAGACACAGACCAACAACTCCATGTTTGGATGCAATCTCCATTACTTCATCCCAGTTCTCGATCTGAATCACTGGATTACCATCATGATCATTATGGATATAATACTCTCGTAATAATGCCAATAATGACTCTTTAGATGTGCTTGACATAGAACAATTTTTATACGCAATGAAAAATACGTTCAAACAACCAGAAAGTTACTTCGGATTGCTCTCATATTTGATTCGTGAGTATTAAACTATGTTGTACATCATAACCACTCAACACGAAGATTTCTTCTGTTTATTTCCTGAAAAAATGCCGATAATTGTTCCCCAACCATACGAAACATGAACCAAGAAAAACATCAAAGGAAGAGTGAGACAGTATTTCCAGCCAAATTTCATGCAAGCAGACACAGTGGCAGCTATGGCCACAAGGGTATATAAACCAATAATAAAAGCAAAAAGCAAGAACATCGGTGTATAGATACATCCCAAAATCAGACTGCCTATCAAAGAAAGGACAAAAGCAAAAGGCACAAGATGTCTAAGGCCAACTGATGCCCTGTCAATATATAGCAGTTTTCCTATTGACACGCCATTGGCATACATCTGTTTCATATTAGCCCTAATAGTATCACGAGAGAAGTAAGTACAAACAACTTCAGGATTAAGATAAACCTTATATCCAGCCTTATGAATTCGTGAGTTATACTCATTATCTTCACCTCTTGCCAAGTCTTCCCTCATACCTCCAATCTCTTCTATTACTCTGCGAGGGAAACAGCCGAATGGAACTGTATCAACAAAACCCGCCTTTGCTCCAACACGAAAAGCAGCACCACCTATACCAAACTTCACTTGGTTCAGAATGGCAGACGTTTCGGCAATTAACGCAGAATGTTGGGGGCGTATGTTCCATACGCCCCCAACATTCCCAATTAATTCAGGGGCGCAGCCAAGAATCTCTGCTTTTGCCGAGAAAATCTCTAAACATTTTTCTATATACACCTTATTATAAGTTGCATGCGCATCTAATCGCACAATATAAGGCGCATCAGAATTCTTAACGCCAATATTGAATGCTATTGACTGGATTCGTCCAGGGTTATTTATCAACCTCACATTCGGATGCTGCTCGCTTATTCTCTGTACAATTTCCCTCGTTCTATCTTTACTTCCTCCATCAACCACCATAACGTCCATCTCCTCAAAAGGAAACGTCTGTTCCATAACTGATGTAAGACAGTTTTCAATAAAGCGCTCTTCATTAAGAGTCGGGATAATAATAGCTACTTTATAATTCATTTGCTAATAATTCTTGGTTTTTGCATTACGACAGTTGCATTTGCGGGTATATCTTCAACAACCACACAATTTGCTCCAATTTTCACATTATCTCCAATTGTTACCCCAGGCGCAATATATGCGTTTGAACCTATCATAACATTATCTCCGATGATAATAGGCTTCCCATTCCCCATGGTAACTCTTTGACAGATAATACAATTCTTTCCTACGGAAACATTATACCCCATAATTATGCCATTAGGCCCATGCCACAAAATGGGGGGGGGGGGGGGGGGGGGGGTAATAAATTTACTTCCCGCTAGATAATTAGTTCCAAAGGTGCAATGCCAATATGAATCGACCTTCTTTATGTATAAGAGGTAATAGAGTCTTTTAATCCTACTCGCAGGAATATCTGGATTAACAACTACTTCTCTTCTTTTCCAATATTTCTCATGGTCGTAATGATTTATAAACGACATGAATTTTTGAATGAATTGGGATTCTGTATTAATTGCCATATTATTCTTTTAAGAAATTGACAAGTTGCTGGAAATCTTTTTCCCATGAAGACTCATTGGCTTGGAATTCTTCCATTGATTTTTTTACTGCTTCAATATCTATTTTCCCAGAAGCAATTTCATTAAATAATGTCTTTATATCATTTGCATTATATGGATCAACAACAAATCCTATGTTATTGCTTTTAACAAAGCTAGCAAGTTCAGTATTGATAGAATAAACACAAGGAACTCCAACATATAATGATTCATGGAACTTGTTAGAAATAGCATAAACTACGTTATAGTCCTTATTTGGATATCCAGCCCAAATCACATCGGCTTGATGATAAAGGGATACAATTTGAGAATAATTGTACTTACCTGTAAAGAAAACATTCTTAATATCTTTACAGTACTCTTTCATAGAATCAAGATCTTCACCGCTTCCGTGAAAGTACAATTCAAAGTCTTCATTATTCTTCAATGCATCTACAAGATTCATTAGAATGTCTTTGTATCTAACAGAACCAACAAATGCAACTTTTAGGGGCTTTCCTGTTGGAGTCTTTTTTCTGTCAGGCTCAAAAACAGGCTTATTCTCTATAACAAACTGTAGGACGGATTGCTTATAAAGCGGACGAAAAAAACGTGATGCATGAATAATCAAATCAACTTTCCTTAGACACCAGTTTTCTATAGCACGCGAAATTTGTCTCACAGGAAAACTACCTGTTGGAATATCAAGGTTCTCATATATAAGAATCTGATTTGCTTTTTTAGCATCAGCGACAAGCATAAGATTACTCCAATGAGATGCAATAATTACGTTAGGATTTATCTGTTCAAGGGTATTATGTATATATTTCCTGAATCCTAACAATCCTTTAAGTTTTGCTTTTGCATCTGCATAAGCAGCTTTTTTCTCGTAAGCATGAAAAAACCGATCTTCTGTCAGATTAGGACCTTCTCTATTCCATGTTATCACATGAATATCAGAATCCTTAAACTCCGACTTTAAAGAATTAATAATCTTCTGATTGCGAGTATTAATTGGTATAGAACAATCTATAACTGCAAATACTTTCTTTTTATCTTCCATAAATGCAACTATTTTTTCGACTAATAATGTTTCTTATTTAGTACATAGTTTGTAGCAAATGAAATTTGTAAATTCACATAGGTTCATTATTATATGAATATTATTGTTTTCATGAGCTTTCTTAGAATTTTGGATAATTACAAAATCAAGACTAAGCTTTCTATGGAATCTATTAAATATGTATGCCTGAAAATTCTAAAAAGGTCAGGTAATAATTCCCTAGATCATTTTACTACATGTACATTTACAACACCCCGTACCTATCTGTCTCCTTGCCTGCAAGTACATCGGCAATTCTGCGGCAAGCCCGACCGTCACCATAAGGATTAACGGCTTTGCTCATAGCTTCATAAGCTGCTGCATCATCGAGGAGAGTGCTGACTTCATTAACAATCTTGTCATAGTCTGTGCCCACAAGATGAACAGTTCCGCTGGCGAGAGCTTCCGGACGTTCAGTAGTGTCGCGCATTACAAGTACCGGCTTTCCAAGACCTGGGGCTTCTTCCTGTATGCCGCCTGAGTCTGTGAGGACGATTGTCGCCTTGCTCATCAAGTGAACGAACTCCAGATATTGGAGTGGTTCAATGAAGAAGAAGTTAGGACGAGTAAGATCCTCACCAAACACTTCGTGGATAGGCTTGCGCACGTTAGGATTCAGGTGCATTGGATAAACGAAGTCAACTTCTGGGTATTTTTCAGAAAGATCTTTCATTGCGGTCACCATACGGATGAAGCCGTCACCAAAGTTCTCACGTCTGTGGCCAGTGATGAGGACTAGCTTCTTGCCATTAACTAAACGTGTCACATCATAGCCTGCTTCAAGAAGAACTTTATTCTGCTCTTCGGCAAGAGCGGTATCATTCTTCAGCTTATCCACAACCATGTGTAGGGCATCGATAACGGTATTGCCAGTGACATATATATTTCCTTGTGCCTTCTCTTCCTGAAGGTTCTTCTCAGAGAGAGGTGTTGGCGAGAAGTTATAGGTAGCTATGCGACCCGTAATCTGGCGGTTCATCTCCTCTGGCCATGGACTATATATATTATGTGTGCGAAGACCTGCCTCTACGTGTCCTACTGGAATCTGAGCATAGAAAGCGGCAAGGGCAGCAGCTGTGGATGTGGTGGTGTCACCATGTACGAGCACTACATCAGGCTTGCATTCCTTGAACACATCACGCATACCGTTGAGGATACGTACAGTCACATCGGTCAAGTCCTGTCCTTGCTTCATGATGTTCAGGTCAATATCTGGCTTGACATCAAATATTTTGAGCACCTGGTCGAGCATTTCTCGATGCTGACCTGTTACACAAACGATAGTTTTGAACTCTTCTGTCCGCTTCTGAAATTCCTTCACCAGCGGACACATCTTAATAGCTTCGGGACGAGTACCAAAGACAAGCATTACTGTTTTCATATTGTTATTTTCTAATTTGTTCATTAATAAATCCCAAAATCCTTTTGGCTCTTCCTTCTATCGAATACTCCTCATGACGGGAGTTAGAGTAATCAACCATTGACTTGCGGAGAGTCTTGTCATCACGCAACTTTCGTATGGCATCTGTGAGTGCATCTACATCATCTGGATTGATCCTTATTGAATTATTCTCATCAAGGATGTCATCATTGAAAGGACCATCTGAAGAAATTACAGGAAGACCCATAGCAAGAGCTTCAACAACGGCATTGCTACAACCTTCCTTCTGGGTAGGCAGCACAAAGACATCTGCACAACTCATATACTGAGGTATCAGTTCATGATCAAGAGGACCTTTATGGATGATGCCTGGGCAGTCGAAATCATAAGCATAACCCGGAAATGGCTTTCCAATGAACATTACCTTGATATTGGGATCATTGAGATTCTTGATGGCTTGCGCCACTCTGTCCGGACCTTTACGAGGAATAAAGCCTCCTACAAAACAAAGTACAAAATCAGCGTCCTTAATCCCAAGTCTATCCTTCACTTCATTAGCGTCACGCTTATGAAAGAAATCGATATTTACGCAATTCGGGAACACATCGGTATTCTCTTCTCTCGAAAGTCCGAAATTGATGCACTTACGCTTGTTTTCTGACGATACACTTACGACACCGGTTACTGCTTTCGCCAGCGTTTCGAGCTTCTCTTGCGGCATTGTATCTACCATTTCTTCGAGAGCATCATCACCTTCGCCACACGCTACGAACAAGGGCTTATGGTTCTTTTGTGCAAACTCATAGACAGGCAAGGCGCTTGACCAAAAATGAGAATAGAGTATATCTCCTTTTGTTTTTCGGATAACAGTCTCTATTGAGTGTCGGTTATACCAGTTAGTGAGTCTTTCAAAAGGATTGTTATTGCCGAAAGACAATGTATAAGGACGATAAATATCATATTCCACACCCTTTTCGGTCACTCCCTTGCTATGGCGAGGAAGAAGCTTTTCCCTATGCACCAAAGCGTGAACCACACTTTGAAACGCAATAACATTAACCTTCACGCCTTGATCTATTATAGCCTGCACCAATTGCTGCACGAATACAAGAGATGCATGTCCCGGGGCTGGATAATCGCCTGCAATAACTGTAATTGATTTTGCCTTCATTTATTTATTATGTTGAGGTTTAACGCCATTCCAACTATCCACATCTGTCTTTACCACTTTTGCAGGAGTGCCAGCAACCACACTGTTAAGCTCAAGCACACTCTTGTTGACCGTGGCATTCGCTCCTATGCTGACATTGTCGGCTATCTCTATATCGCCAAAGATTATTGCTCCCGGACCGATATATACGTTGTTGCCGATACGAGGAGCCTTGTCGTGATGCGCACCGATATTCACGCCTACGTGTATGCGACAATTCTCACCAATACTTGTCTGTGGATTTATGATGATATTGCCTCTGTGTGGCAGTGAAAGACCGGGACCGAAAACATTGATTGGAATGGAGAAACCTAATTTGACTGAAATCTTTCTAAACTTGTATTTAGCTGACAACCAATGTATTACCCCCCCCACTGACGTTTCTTGATATTTCCACAGTATTCAAGCCATCTTAATGCTTTAATGAATTGCCATTCGAGACAGGGAAAAAATAGTTGCTTGATTTTTTCTTTAAATATGTTCGTTGGAGGAATGCTGTAAAAAGCAACTTTTTCTTCAGCACTTTTAAGAAGTTTTCATTTCAGCTGATT
>OLWZ01000879.1_pt1 | contig 15444 bp, 9 predicted proteins | sample 1674011 | NCBI WGS metagenome assembly OLWZ01 (sample SAMEA103958137, study PRJEB25191) | human gut metagenome | biome: human-associated habitat [ENVO:00009003]; feature: intestine environment [ENVO:2100002]; material: feces | place: Germany | collected 2013/2015 | reverse complement strand
GATACGGTATATCGTATCTCGGAGGTACTGGCGAGCGAGGAGTTGCTGTCTTACCCGATCGAGTTGTTGGTGGACCGCCTGACGGTATCGGACGATAAGACCTTGAAAAGCCGTTTGGCGGATTCGGCCGAGACCGCTTTCTTTGAGGGCCATGGTACCTGTTTGATTCGTATTTATACGGAGGAAGGGGTAGTCGTGAAGGAATTCTCGAAGAAGTTCGAGGCGGATGGCATGATATTCGAGGAGCCTACCGATATGATGTTTAGCTTTAATAATCCGTTGGGCGCATGTCCGACCTGTGAGGGATTCGGTAAGGTGCTGGGCATCGATGAGAATCTGGTGGTGCCCGATAAAAGCTTGTCTGTCTACCAAGGAGCCGTGGTTTGCTGGAAAGGTGAGGTGATGGGGGAATGGCTGAAAGACTTTATCGTGAAGAGCGAGAAATATAACTTTCCGATCCACCGTCCGTATTACGACTTGACACAGAAAGAGAAAGATTTGTTGTGGCATGGGGCGAGAGGTTTACACGGCATCGACGATTTTTTTAAGTTCGTGGAAGAGAATCTTTATAAGATACAATACAGGGTGATGCAAGCCCGCTATCGGGGAAAGACGACTTGCCCGGTTTGTAAGGGGAGCCGCTTGAGGCCGGAAGCGCTGTATGTGCAAGTGGGTGGTAAGAATATCGCCGAGCTGGTGACGATGCCGGTTTCGGAGGCAAAGGCTTTCTTTGATCAACTGGAACTGGACGAGACGGATGCGGCGATCGCTAAACGTTTGCTCACGGAAATCAATAATCGCTTGCAATTCCTGTTGGATGTGGGGTTGGGTTATCTGGCTTTAGATCGCCTCTCGGCCTCTTTATCCGGAGGAGAGAGCCAACGTATCAATTTGGCTACCTCGTTGGGTAGTAGCTTGGTGGGTTCGTTGTATATTTTGGATGAGCCGAGTATCGGTCTGCATTCCCGGGATACGGATTTGTTGATCAAGGTATTGCGACAGTTGCAAGCCTTGGGGAATACCGTGGTCGTGGTGGAGCATGATGAGGAGATTATCCGTGCGGCGGATTATATCATCGATATCGGTCCGAAAGCAGGGCGTTTGGGGGGCGAGGTCGTTTATCAAGGCGATGTGAATAACCTCCGGAAATGTACCGATAGCCATACGGTACGTTATTTGACGGGAGAGGATCAGATCGAGATCCCGCCTTATCGGCGTCCGTGGAATAATTATATAGAAGTGACAGGGGCTCGGAAGAATAACTTAAAGGGTGTGGACGTGAAGTTTCCTTTGAACGTGATGACGGTGGTTACCGGTGTGAGCGGTTCGGGTAAAAGCTCCTTGGTTCGTGATATCTTCTACGAGGGCGTGAAACGTCATTTGGATGATGCCGCCCGCCTGACCGTGGATTGCTCCGGTATCAGTGGTGATTTGAATATGATTCAGGCGATCGAGTTTGTAGACCAGAACTCGATCGGAAAGAGTTCTCGCTCGAACCCTGTGACGTATATCGGCGCTTACGATGAGATCCGTAAACTATTCGGCGAGCAGCCCCTAGCGAAACAGATGGGATATAACGCCGCCTATTTCTCCTTTAATAAAGAAGGAGGTCGCTGCGAGGAATGTAAGGGCGAGGGCAAGATCACGGTAGAGATGCAGTTTATGGCGGATATCACCTTGGAATGCGAGGCTTGCCACGGCAAACGCTTCAAGCAGGATGTATTGGATGTAGAGTATCAAGGCGCTAACATATACGATGTGTTGGAAATGACCGTGAATCAAGCGATCGAGTTCTTCGAGAAAGGTTCCGGCTCCCAAGAGAAGAAGATCGTGAAACGCTTGAAACCGCTGCAAGACGTAGGTTTGGGCTATATCAAGCTGGGACAGACTTCCTCCACTTTATCCGGTGGTGAGAACCAACGTGTGAAACTGGCTTATTACTTAGGCCAAGAGAAGCAGCAACCTACCTTGTTCGTTTTCGACGAGCCTACGACCGGTTTACATTTTCATGATATCAAGACTTTGTTGAAAGCTTTCAATGCCTTGATCGAGAAAGGTCACTCCGTGGTAATTATCGAGCATAATATGGATGTGATCAAATGTGCGGATTATGTGATCGATTTAGGACCGGAAGGCGGAAAGGCCGGCGGGCAGTTGGTTTGTGCCGGTACACCGGAGGAGATCGCGGCTTGCGAGGCATCCTATACCGGAAGGTTTTTAAGGGATAAGTTATAAGGAGACGATATAAAAAGACAAATGTAAATAGCTCCTGCCCGAATATTCGGATAGGAGCTATTTCTTTTAAGAGGAATGGGAGCATTTCCATTAATATCCTGGGTTTTGCTCGATGATTCCATTTTTCGCAAGGTCTATAACCGCTTGCGGTATCGGGCCGTATTCGTGGGTCCCTTTGATGAAACGGGCATTTTGGAGATGAGAGCGGAATGTCTTCTCATGCTCGAAATAAGTGTTCATCACGTCTGAGGCGATTCCCCAACGGACTAGATCAAAGAAACGTTCACCTTCTAAGGCGAATTCCAGACGTCGTTCGGTACGTAAGGCTCGGATCGCCTCCTCTTTGTCGGAAAATGACGGATATAATCCGATCCGGTATTTGGCGGCATCCGATGTCCCGTCAGCGGTTTTTACGGTCTGGCTGTTCATGGCACGCTCGCGAACTTGGTTGATGTATTTCAATCCGGTAGTCAAATCGCCTAGTTCGATAGCAGCTTCGGCACGCCACAATAACACGTCCGCATATCGAATAATATAAACATTCAATGCGTTTACGTATGGCCAGATAGCCAAATAGTAACTTGAGTTCTTGGAGACAATACGTTTTTTAGGGCTATACGGACCGTAAACCGTAGCCTCACGAGGAGTCCAGTCATAGAGTTGGACATCTAGGAACATGATTCCGGGGCGGGCTACCGTGTGGTCTAGGCGGGTGTCTACATAATCATTTTCCGAAACGTCTATGCCGTCTTCCAAAGGCAAGCCGTTGGAGTCGGTCTTATAAGCGTTTACTAGGTTTTGGGAAGGACGAAGGAAACCATAGTTGGGATAAGGGCCTCCCGGAGGTAACAAACGGTCGCCCGGATTTCCGTTGTAGTTGTTCGGGGAGCCATCGTTGATAGAGGCTTGGACTGAAAATAAAATTTCAGGGCAGTTGTCATTTTCCGGCAAGAAGATATTCCGGAAGTCGGGGAGTAGCTGGTATTTGCCGGAATTGATCACCTCATCCGTCGCTGTAGCGCATTCCTGCCATTTGCCTTGGAACAAGTAAACTTTAGCCATATAAGCCCGGGCCGTCATCTTACATGGACGTGCCACATCCGGCTGGGAATCCGGGAGACCTTCGTAGGCGGCCTTAAAATCATTCAGTATCTTCTCCCATAATTGATCGGATGTATACTCCTTATTCGAGATAGAGGCGAACGCGGAAGGATCGCTGACACTCTCGTCGAAATATGGGATCTGGTTATAGATGATCTTTAAGTTGAAATAGAAATGGGCACGCAGGAAACGCATCTCGGCGATACGGGTCTCCTTTTTATCATAATCGCTGCCTTTGAGGATACGGATCGCTTGGTTACAGCGGTTCACGCCCTCGTATAAGGCTAGCCATTTCCGATTGTAATCTTGGATAGTCGGGTCGATATGGAAGATTTCCATCAAGTGAACCGGGTTCTGGTCTCCCGTACCACCTCCGCCTTTGTAGGTATCGTCTGAGATCACATCGCCAAATTGCCAGTTGGAGCATCCTGAATTCAAGCCGGAGCTGGCATCGTCCATCTGGCCGTCTAGGATGGAATAGGCGGAGATAATCAATCCCTCGATGTTATTGGAATCTTGTGCTTGTTCGGGAGTCAGTTCGCCTACAGGTGTCTCTTCCAGAAAATCGCTGCATGATGTCAATGCGAATACGGCACAGGCCGCTATAATCATTTTCTTCATATTCTAGTTTGTTGTTGTTTGATGATTAAAAACTTACGTTTACTCCAAAGGTGAAGGTGCGGGATAACGGATAGATGCCGCGGTCCACACCCATATCTAGGTTACGGTAGTCACTGGAGTAACTTTGCAATCCCACTTCCGGATCGATACCGTCGTATCCTGTGATCGTGAATAAGTTGGTTGCTTGCGCATAGATATACAAGCTATTGAACTTAATCTTGGATAGGATGGACTGAGGTACGGAATAACCGATTTTCATGTTCTTTAAGCGAACGAAAGAAGCGTCTTGCACATAGTAAGACGAGGGCCGGATGTTATTGTTCGGATCGTCCATGGTGACACGGGGTATGTCCGTATTCGTGTTGGTTGGTGTCCATGCATTAACGACACGGCTGTTTTTGTTGTATTGCGATTGATTGTAGAAATCACCCACATAACGGGTCAAGTCGTATACATCGTTTCCGAACATTCCCTGAAAGAATAGACTGAGGTCAAAATTATGGAAGTTGACTCCTAATGTAAGGCCTGCTGTGACATCGGGGAGCGGGTTACCGATATAGTCACGGTCGTTACCGTCTATTACGCCATCTCCGTTTACGTCTACGAACTTGATATCACCCGGTTTTGCGTTAGGTTGGAGTAGTTCGCCTTTATTATTGGTATATGATTTGATCTCCGCCTCGCTCTGGAATAAACCGTCTTCTTTATAAGCGTAGAAAGAGCCGATTGGTTGACCGATGGCGGAACGAGAAACCTCTTGATCGAAGTTGAGGGAGTGAATCACACTGGTAGGCAGTCCGATATAGGAGACATCACCGTCTAATTCCGTCATCTTGTTCTTGATAGCGGACATATTGAAGGCGACATTGAACCCGAAATCTTTATTGATGCTCTTATTGTAGCTGACCTCAGCTTCGAAACCCCGGTTACGCATTTTCCCGACATTGTCCCATACCGTTTGGTTTGTACCCCCCACGGTACCGATCAAGGGACGCTCCCATAATAAGTCCTTGGTATCTTTGTTAAACCAATCCAGCACAACGGTTAGGCTGTTATCTAGGAAGCCTAGATCCAGCCCGACATTAGTTTGCGTGGTGGTCTCCCATTTCAAGTTTGCGTTACCGTAACGGGTTTGGGTGTATCCGGTTGTCACGGAACTTTGGCTACCGTCGATCGGATAGTTGGAGTGGTTCGGATTACTCATGTAAGAATCGATCGTGGAATAAGCCGGGATATCAGAGTTGCCGTTTTGTCCCCAACCTATGCGGACTTTCATGTTGCTGATAGCCGGAATATCATAAAACGGTTCGCTACTGATACGCCAGCCTGCGGAGACAGCCGGGAAATTACCCCATTTATTGTTACCAAGTTTAGAAGATCCGTCACGTCGGAACGTGGCTGCGAATAAGTAGCGGTTGTCGAAATTATAATCAATTTTACCGAAATAAGACATCATCTTGGAAGTAAAGGCAGAACCTGCGTTCTTCTGGGAGCCGCTATCGCCCGCATCGAGGAAATGGAAGTTATCGTCATCCGAGGCAAAGCCTTCACGGGAGGCGGAGAAGTATTCCTCTTGATAACGGTTTGTCTCGATACCTAATAAGGCTCCGATCGTATGTTTATCGAATGTCCGTAAATAGTTTAACGTGTTCGTGAATACCCAATTGAAGTTCCAACGGTTTTGCGTGCTCAACGTACTCAAGGGCTGCTGGGTGTTCAATTCGTTGTATTTGGCCTTGAAGCTTCGTTTATACAGGTTTTTGTAATCCGCTCCGAAGTTGGTCTTGAAATAAAATCCCTCTAGGATATTCAGTTCGGCGAATAGATTACCGAATAGGCGGGTGGTACGATCTTTATTATCCTTATTACGGTATAATTCGCCTAACGGGTTGGAGATGTCGGCGATCGGGTTGCTGCCGAAATTCCCGTCCAGATCGTAAACAGGGGTAATGGATACGGTCTTATAGGCGTTGTATAACATACCTCCCAGTGCGGCGTTATTGGTGACCGAGGTTCCCCACGCATGTGATAATGTGGCGTTCTCACCGATTTTCAAACGATCGTTGAAGAGCTTGAACTCATTGTTGAAACGTCCGGATATACGTTCGAAACCAGTATATTTCATAAGACCGTCTTGGTTGAAATAGCCTAGGGAGAACAAGTGGCTGCTAACTTTATCTGCTTTCGCCAGAGAGAGGTTATAGGACTGGACCATGGCTTTTTGCATGATCTCGTCAACCCAATCCACGTCTCCCGAGGGAAGACGGTGATCTGCGTCAAGGAATTCCGGAATTACGGCGGTCTCGCCGGAGCCATACACGTCGCTTACTGGTGATTTCCCGTCGTTACGCTGTGCCTGCCATAATAAGTCGCCATATTCTTGGGCGTTTAGCATACGCATCTGTTTTGCCGAGGTTTGTACTCCCACGTAAGCGTCTAGGTTTACCCGGAAAGTACCTTCCTTCCCTTTTTTTGTACTGATGATAACCACGCCGTTCGCCATAGATGGAAGCGGAAGAAGCATCTTTCAATACCTGCATACTTTCGATATCATTCGGGTTGAGAAAATTGATGCCGCCCTCTACTGGTACGCCATCGATGATATAAAGCGGATCATTGTTACGGATCGTGCTGAAACCGCGTACACGTACCGCTACGCCTCCGCCGGGCATATTATCCGGGATTACGTTTACGCCGGACAATTTACCTTGCATCATTTGATCTACACTGGATACCGGGGTATCTTTCAGGTCGCCTACCTCCAGTACGGAAACAGCACCGGTAAGGTCTTTTTTCTTCTGTACACTATAACCTACCACGATAACCTCGTCTAGGTTCTGGGTGTCATCCTGCAATTGGATCGTGAGGGGAGAACCATTCCCGGCTGGAATCTCCTTGGTGTTATAACCGATATAAGTAACGACCAATATGCTTTGCTTGTTTTGCAGCGAGAGAGAAAATTTGCCGTCAAAATCGGTTACGGCTCCATTTGTAGTCCCTTTCTCAATCACGTTAGCCCCGATAATTGGTTCTCCGTTCGTATCGGTGACTACGCCACTTACCGTGAATGTCTGTTGGGTGATCGTCATTCGTCCAGTAACGTTTGGCAGATCCTCCGCTGGTGCCGCATTGATTGGCTGTAAGTATGCTACGCCTAGCAAAAGAGCGGGAATCGCCATCGTAAAGTAATTTCTGTTGTCCATCCTTTTGTCCTTAAAATATATTAGAATTAATCTATTTTTTCAGAACGCAAAGGACGTGTGATTGTATTACGATGATATGTCTATGTTATTAAAAATGTGTTCACGATTGTATTGCCTTTCAGTGATATGACGATTAGGCTACGATTACAAAAATGATGTCGGTTGTCTTTTGCGTATTGGTTAATGACGTTTTAGTACTAGTGAATAAAATGTAAGAATTATGAAAGTAACTCATTTTAAGAAAGTAAGCGAAACAAGTGGTGTGTGTGTCCTGTTAAGATTGTACTTATTTATAATCGAATAATTTATACTGTGCGTAGTCTTTACGAGACATTCAAGTAGCCTGTGAGGGCGAAAAAGCAGTAATATTAATACTAGTGTAATAAAATAAAGTTCATTCAGCCTGTTCTTCTGTGAAGAAAAACAGGCTGTGTTTTTATTGCTTGGCAGGATCTTCGTCTTTATTCCACTTATCTCGCATTCTCAGACGTTTGACTTGCAGATAGCGTAGAAGGATGATGATGACGAGCGTAGCGCCGATCATCAAGAAATATTCGGTATAATTATTCCCCGAATTGTTTCCCGGCCAGCCGATGATACTCATTACGATTAAGTAGACAAGTAAGGCAATTGTTGTGATGTTGATCTTCTTCATATTCGTTTTATTCTTAAAACAGGGCAAAGATATAAGATTGTTTCGGGCTTTAGGAGGTTAAAACGCATTTGTACTGTGCCCGATAATGTTCTGTTTGAATAATTAAGATATATAAACCTTGTGGGAGGGGAATCGGGAGGATAGGGTTCCCTGCCTGTACCGCTTGCGTAAATACCAATATGCCTGCCGGAGTAAGTAGTTTGACTTTACCGGGGGATGGAAGATTATTAATGAATAAAGTTTTGTTCTCTAGCTGATAGCTTAATTCCGGAAATGAAAAGGCTTGATTGGAAACAGGAGGATCTTGTCGGGCTTGAGGTTCCGATGTTGGGAAAGATATGGGTGCATTCGTTGATAATAATTTATAATTGGCTGGTTCGGATGTATTATATACAGATAGGCTGGTACTATTATTCGCTTTGACAAAGAAAGCGGAGAATGGAGGGATGGCGAAATCGCTACCGATCACGTAGGGTTGGTAGGTGGAGCCGTCATATATATAAATGTATCCGTCTAAGGCCGAGTTTGATTCTATTTGACTAAGAGATAAAGGAGCCGGCAGAGGATTACCGCATAGATACCAGCCGTTGTGATTCTGGTTCTGGCTTTGGTTGTTAATGCTTACCGGAATAGAGGCTTGACCGTTTTTTCCGAAATCTATAGGGATATCTTTTGCTTTCGAGGAGAAACGAAGGTTCTGACGATCGGCGGAAGCGTCAATAGCGATCAGGTACCCCTTGTTCTTCTTGAAGATGGGCTGGGATGTATTGATTATTGTTTGTGGTATGACTTCCCAGTTGTTGGAAGGGCTTTGTGAGTTGGCTCGCTTTTCTCCGTTATAGGTTTGTACGTAAAAGTAGTTACCGTTTGTATCGCTTTTGTCATCACCCAGTTGGAAATCCGGGTCTATGCCGGAAGCGAATACATCGAAGGGGAAGGAGATAAAATACCATTTGCCTTTTTGAGCGAAGGTCTTCTCGATTGTTATTTTGCCGGAGATGTTAATAGTTCCAGACGATCGCAAGGTGGAGGAAGACGCCAAGATACCATCATTAGGATAGATGGTAAGGTTATTTGCGGATAGATTTCCGGTTGGTAAAATATGGATATTTCCATTGCCAATAAAGATATCTTTACAGCTGATATTTGTATTTATGGAGATATTGCCGTTAATCAAGGCGTTGCGGTGACGGTAGGCGGGTAGGTGGCTCCAGCGATCCTCATGGTTCCAATCGCTGTTTCCGGTAAATAGGGAATAGGTAGGAATCATGCCGTGTGCGTAAACGCTGTCTACATAATAATAGCCGTTTTTGGTATTGGCGGCCGGTGTGGGGACGATAAGATCTAAGCCCGGAGGATTGTTTTTTATATCTGTGGTTTTGAAAGGATTGATGCCACTCTCTCCTATGGTTGGAACTAAGGAGGGATAACTTGTTTCCCCTTTTCGATAGGTTCTGGCTCTCATGCCTTCTCCTTCTACTAGAAGGATGCCCCCTTTCCGTATACTGATTTTTATATCTTGATGATTTGTTAACGTGAAATGCTCGAAAGCCACTTGCGTATTCATTGGCATTCGTAACCCGTAGTTTCCGTGGCTGTTAGGAATATCTTTCACGCCGGAGATATCTTCAATAAGGGCTTCACCTGTAATGGCATAATCCCAATTATCAGAAGCAAGTCCCTCAAATGTCTGCATCCGAAACGTATCCCGGATAGATATATTTGCGTTACTTTGCACAAAACTTTCCCATGTAGATGGATTTGAAACTTGTGACTGGATAAATTGTTGTACGAATAGGAATGCCGTACAAACGACAACGCATCTGGATAGATGCCAAATTCTCTTTTTCATAGCTAAGTTGATTTATATTTGTAAATATGTTCGCAAATATACGTAAATAATTGAAATAATATATCTTTGTGGCATGAAAGAATTTATCATATCTGAGGCACAGACCGAAAAGGCCGTTTTGGTGGGTTTGGTTACCCCCGAGCAAAATGAGCAAAAGGTTAAGGAATATCTGGACGAATTGGCTTTCTTGGCCGATACGGCAGGGGTGGATGCGGTAAAGCGTTTTACCCAGAAAATGGATTACCCGAATTCCGTCACTTTTGTCGGGACCGGTAAATTGCAGGAAATTAAGGAGTATGTGGTAGAGAATGAGATCGGCTTGGTGATCTTTGATGATGAGCTGAGTCCGAAGCAACTCCGTAATATTGAGAAAGAATTGCAGGTGAAAATCTTGGATCGTACGAGCTTGATCTTGGATATCTTCGCTAGCCGTGCACAGACCGCCCATGCGAAGACACAGGTGGAGCTTGCACAATATAAATATATGTTACCCCGCTTGACTCGTCTGTGGACACACTTGGAGCGTCAGCGAGGCGGCGTAGGTATGCGTGGTCCGGGTGAGACACAGTTGGAGACTGATAAACGTATTATCTTGGATAAGATCGCACGATTGAAGAAAGAGCTGGTGGATATTGACAAGCAAAAAAGCGTACAACGGAAAAACCGGGGTAAGATGGTACGTGTAGCGTTAGTCGGATATACGAACGTAGGTAAATCTACCTTGATGAACTTATTGAGCAAGAGTGAGGTCTTTGCCGAGAATAAGTTGTTCGCTACGTTAGATACGACCGTACGCAAGGTCATTATCGAGAACTTGCCGTTCTTGCTGTCTGATACGGTCGGATTTATCCGCAAGTTACCGACCGAGCTGGTGGAATCTTTTAAATCTACCTTGGATGAGGTACGGGAGGCGGATTTGCTGGTACATATCGTGGATATCTCACACCCGACTTTTGAGGAGCAAATAGAGGTCGTGAACCGTACGTTGGCGGAGATCGATAAGACCGAGAAACCGATGATCATGGTTTTCAATAAGGTGGACGCATTTACCTTTGTCCCGAAAGAGGAAGATGATTTGACCCCTCGTGGTCGTGAGAATATCGATCTGGATGAACTGAAACGTACGTGGATGGGAAAATTGCAAGATAATTGCATCTTTATCTCCGCCAAGGAACGTACGAATATAGAGGCGTTGAAAGAGATGTTGTATGAACGGGTCAAACAAATCCATATCACCCGTTTCCCCTACAATGACTTCCTCTTTCAGCAATATGATGAAGAGTAGAGTCTTACAAAATTAGTACCAATGAATCATTTGAGAAATTTGCGGCCGGATGAGATCGCCACCTTGCGATCTCAGGCTTGCCGGGCCGATGATTGGAATCAAGTTTGGGTTCCAGAAGTGTTTGATATTGAATATGTGAACCACGTACGTTTTTCAGGAGTGGTTAAGTTAGGAGCCTTTCGTAAGATTTTTACCCTGCCGGGAGGATTGGTAAAGCATAGCGGGCTTCGTCATGTTACCCTACATAATTGCACGTTGGGGGATAACGTGTTGATTGAGAACGTACAGAATTATATCGCTAATTACCGGATCGGTGATGACTGCTTTATCCAGAATATAAATGTTATGTTGGTGGAAGGCAAGGCTACGTTCGGGAATAATGTCGAGGTGTCGGTCTTGAATGAGACCGGCGGGCGTGAGGTTCCGATTTACGATGGCCTGTCGGCTTCATTGGCTTATATTATAGCATTGTACCGTCATCGTCCGGCCTTGATCGAACGCTTGCGGGATATGATTACCGCTTATACGGAGGGTATTGCCTCTACGGAGGGAACGGTTGGCGATAAGGTCAAGATTGTCAATACCGGTACGATCCGTAACGTGAAGATTGGTGATTACGCGACCATAGAGAATAGCGCACGTCTGGAAAATGGTTCCGTAAATAGTAAGAAGGAGGCCCCGGTATTTATCGGGGATAGCGTGATCGCGCAAGATTTCATTGTCTCTTCGGGAGCCAAGATCGCGGATGCCGCTAAGATTATCCGTTGCTTTATCGGACAGGCTTGCCAAGTGACGCATAACTTCTCGGCCCATGATTCCTTGTTGTTCAGCAACTGCGCTTTCGAGAATGGGGAGGCTTGCGCTATTTTCGCCGGTCCGTTTACAGTGTCTATGCATAAGAGTAGTTTGCTGATAGCGGGAATGTATTCGTTTTTGAATGCGGGAAGTGGCTCCAACCAGAGTAATCATATGTATAAGCTGGGACCGATCCATCAAGGGATCGTGGAACGTGGTTCCAAGACGACCAGCGACTCGTATATTCTTTGGCCGGCTCGTATTGGCGCTTTCTCTTTGGTAATGGGCCGCCATCATCATCATAGCGATACTTCCGATATTCCATTCTCCTATTTAATAGAGAAGGATGATGAGACTTACTTAGTTCCGGGAATTAATCTTCGCAGCGTAGGTACGATCCGTGATGCCCAGAAATGGCCGAAACGTGATAAACGTACGGACCCGGATCGCTTGGATATGATTAACTATAATCTATTGAGTCCCTATACGATCCAGAAGATGCTGAAAGCGGTGGATATCTTGAAAAACCTGCAGGCATTGGTTGGAGAGACTTCCGAGATTTATTATTATCAGAATACTCGTATAAAAGGTTCCTCCCTCCGGAATGCGTTGAACTTTTATGGGATGGCAATTAATAAGTTCTTTGGTAACTCGTTAATCAAGCGTTTGGAAGGTACGACCTATTGTTCTATGGAAGAGGTCTGGGAGCAATTGCGTCCTACGGAATCCAAAGGCTCCGGAGAATGGTTGGACTTGGCGGGCTTGATCCTCCCGAGGGAACCGCTAGAAGCCTTGTTGCAAGATATCGAACAGGGGGAAATCGCTTCCTTAGAGGATGTGGAATGCTTTTTCCGTTTGGTTCACGGACGTTATTATTCCTTGGAATGGACATGGGCGTACGAGATGATCGAACGTTATTATGGGGTGGATCTCCGTTCGATTTCCGCCGCAGAGATTATTGATCTGGTTCGTCGTTGGCAAGAATGTGTGATCCGCTTGGATGAGATGCTTTATGAGGATGCCCGTAAGGAATTCTCCTTGACTTCTATGATTGGTTTCGGTGTGGATGGTTCCAGCAAAGAAAAACAACAGGATTTCGAGGGTGTTCGAGGAGATTTCATGAATAATCCGTTTGTTACCGCCGTGCAGGAACATATCGTGAATAAACGGGCGCTTGGGGATGAACTGATCGAGAGGTTGAAACCTTTAGTATAAAGCCTATGAAACCATTATTTCAAGAACTGCCATTCCCGATAGATAGTCACATTCATTTCTATGTGGAGGATCTACCGCATTTTCAAGCGTCAGATTTTTGAACCTAATTTAATTCGTCTTCCGGAGATGAATAATATCGCGTTCCCGTAGAGGGATTAAGTTTGTGGGTTCTGTTTGGGGTGAATTAGAAGTATTTGAGAGTCTTACGTTTAAGAGCCCTCTCTCCACGGATATGGCTTTTTGGGGCGAAAGAAATTGGTTCCCTGTTAGCTATTTGTGTTATATGGTCAAGACTGAGAAATCGAGGGTGGAGCAAACGATGAATCGTGGCGTGAAGCTTCTTTGGGAGAATACGTTGAGTTATAAACGTTCGATCGATAAACATAATTTCGCCGTTTTACTGGGAACCTCTATGGAACGGTATGATAGTAAAAAGGTAAAGGGAACGGCCTTGAACTTATGGGCGGAAGATGATCATAAAGCGTGGATTGATTTCACCAATAGCGCCTCTCCCGGCGATCAGCATTCGGAAGGTGGTGCGACAGAGCATCGGATGGCCATTTGGTGCAGAATCCTCATTTCTAAGAATTGAGTAGTCTTTATATTTGTCCACATCCATGTTTTTTGTTTTTGGGTAAATAGTTTAAACCGATACAATATGAGGTTAAAATAGAGTTATAACGGCACAAGAATACCCTTTTGCGACCGCTTACGATTCCGTTCGTTGGCTATTCACTTACGGATCCAAAAGGAAGGACATTTCTTTTTAGATGGGATAAGCTTGTATTCCGGATCTTTTTATGTACATTTGAAGCCACCCAATAGTGGGGTAACTAAAACATGATATGACTATGGAAAAGAAAACAGAAAAAGAGGAGAAGTATATGAAGGAATTACAAGATCGATATATCCGTTTCGACTGGGCCATCAAACGCCTACTCCGGCAAAAAGCGAATTTCGGAGTGCTAGAAGGCTTTCTTACCGTGTTCTTGGGCGAGCAGATCAAGATTGAGGAGATATTGGAGAGTGAGGGGAACCAGCAGGACGCTGATGATAAATTCAATCGGGTGGATATCAAGGCTAAGAACACAAAGGGAGATATCATCCTTATCGAGATCCAGAATACCCGCGAGCTTTATTATTTGGAACGTGTGCTCTATGGCGTGGCGAAGGCCGTCACCGAGCATCTTCATTTGGGGCATGACTATTCCGAGGTGAAAAAGATCTATTCTATCAGTATCCTTTATTTTGATATAGGCGTAGGAACCGATTATCTGTATCACGGGCAGAACCAATTTGTCGGCGTGCATACCCATGATCATTTACAGGTAAATACCAAGGAGAGGGGTGCGATCGTCAAGCGTCTTCCTTCGGAGATCTTTCCGGAGTATATATTGGTTCGGGTGAATGAGTTTGATAAGGAGGCCGTGACCCCCTTGGAGGAATGGGTGCGATACTTGAAAGACGGGATCATAACTTCCGAAACGACAGCCCCCGGCTTGGAAGAGGCACGAGAGAAATTACGCTATTACTCAATGTCTCCCGAGGAACGTTATGCTTATGACGAACATCTGAATGCGATTATGATCCAGAATGACGTGTTGAGCACTGCTAAGTTTGAAGGACGGGAAGAAGGCCGTGCGGAAGAACGTCTAGAAACAGCTCGGCGTATGCGGTCTGATGGGCTTTCGATGGAAATGGTCGTGTGTTATACTGGTTTGTCAGAGGAGGAAATAAATAATTTATGATATCCTTGGGGCTTTGCTAGCGGAGCAGGATCGGTTCTTTTAAGTTCTTGGCCTGCTCCTCGGATGATGTTCCAGTATCTCTTTGCGAAGGAATTCCCGGTCGATATGTGTATATATCTCGGTGGTGGTGATTTTCTCATGCCCCAGCATCTCTTGGATAGCGCGTAAGTTGGCGCCGCCTTCCAGCAAGTGGGTGGCGAAAGAATGACGGAAGGTATGGGGACTTACGTTTTTATGGATACCGGCGGCCTCCGTCTGTTGCTTGATGATATGAAATACCATGATACGGGAGAGGGCCGTTCCTCGCCGGCTTAGAAATAAAATATCCTCGAAGCCTTTTTTAACCACGACCGAATTCCGGTCATACAGATAGTTTTTAATTTCCCGCAAAGCAACTTCGGAGATAGGAACAAGCCGTTGTTTGCTTCCTTTACCCTCTACCCGGATGAAACCTTCCTTGGGATATATATCCGAATAACGCAGGCCAGTAAGCTCCGATACGCGCAGTCCGCAACTATATAAAACCTCCAGCATCGCACGGTTCCGCTGTCCCTCGGGAAGCGTGAGGTCTATCGTGTCGAGAATGCTATTTATCTCGTTGACGGTTAATACTTCCGGCAGCTTCAATCCGATCTTGGGAGACTCTAACAATTCGGTCGGATCATTTGTTATATAATTGTCAAGCAATAAGAAACGATAGAACGATTTGATACCCGAGATGATGCGTGCTTGCG
>OLWZ01000858.1_pt1 | contig 15749 bp, 14 predicted proteins | sample 1674011 | NCBI WGS metagenome assembly OLWZ01 (sample SAMEA103958137, study PRJEB25191) | human gut metagenome | biome: human-associated habitat [ENVO:00009003]; feature: intestine environment [ENVO:2100002]; material: feces | place: Germany | collected 2013/2015 | reverse complement strand
CATTGCCCACATGGATACAAGCCCCGATATGAGTGGTAAGGATGTCTCCCCGCGTATTGTGGAGAATTACGATGGCAGGGATATTGTTCTTTGCGAAGAGGGGAAAGTGGTCCTTTCGCCTGCCCAATTTCCCGAACTGCTCGACCACAAAGGGGAAGACCTGATTGTTACCAACGGAAAGACCTTGCTGGGTGCTGACGATAAAGCCGGCATTGCCGAGATTGTTTCGGCGATGGTATATCTGAAAGAGCATCCCGAAATCAAGCATGGCAAAATCCGTATCGGTTTTAATCCCGATGAGGAAATCGGTTTGGGAGCGCATAAGTTCAATGTTGAGCAATTCGGTTGTGAATGGGCCTATACTATGGATGGCGGTGAAGTGGGTGAGTTGGAGTTTGAGAACTTCAATGCTGCTTCTGCCAAGATTGTTTTCAAAGGGCGCAATGTGCATCCCGGATATGCCAAACATAAGATGATAAACTCTATCCGCGTGGCCAACCGGTTTATGTCTATGCTCCCCAGTCACGAAACACCGGAGCATACCGAGGGATATGAAGGATTCTATCATCTCATCGGCATTACGGGGGAAGTGGAGAAAACCACTGTTGCTTACATCATTCGCGACCACGACCGGAGTCGTTTTGAAAGCCGCAAAAAGGAATTTGAACATCTTGTCCGTAAGATTAATGCGGAATATGGCGAAGGTACAGCCGTACTCGAACTGCACGACCAGTATTATAACATGCGCGAGAAGATTGAACCGGTAATGCATATCATCGACACCGCCTTCAAAGCAATGGAAGCAGCCGGCGTGAAACCGCGTGTAAAAGCCATTCGTGGCGGTACGGACGGTGCGCAGCTGTCATTTAAGGGGCTGCCTTGTCCCAATATATTTGCCGGTGGCCTGAATTTCCATGGACGTTACGAATTCGTTCCTGTTCAGAGCATGGAGAAGGCTATGAAGGTTATTGTCAAAATAGCTGAACTTGTTGCCGCCGATAAATAAATCTTATTTTTTAACTCATAAATCACTGACTTCTACCATGAAAACCACTCCGTTTACAGAAACACATATCTCGCTGGGGGCTAAGATGCACGAATTTGCGGGATACAATATGCCTATTGAATATTCCGGCATCATCGATGAACATCTCACTGTTTGTCAAGGTGTCGGTGTGTTCGATGTCTCCCACATGGGAGAGTTTTGGGTGAAAGGTCCGCATGCATTGGACTTTTTGCAGAAAGTGACTTCTAATAATGTGGCGGCGCTTACTCCCGGTAAGGTGCAATACACCTGTTTCCCAAACGAGGATGGAGGCATTGTGGACGACCTGCTTGTTTATCAGTATGAACCCGAGAAATACTTGTTGGTTGTCAATGCTTCCAACATAGAGAAGGACTGGAACTGGTGTGTGGTCCATAATACGGAGGGAGCTGAACTCGAAAATGCATCCGACCGCATGGCGCAGCTCGCAGTGCAAGGGCCGAAAGCTGTTGAGGCGTTGCAGAAGTTGACGCCTATCAATCTTTCCGAGCTTCCGTACTAGACTTTTACGTATGGTGAGTTTGCAGGAGAACCGGATGTCATTATTTCCAATACCGGCTATACCGGTGCGGGTGGCTTTGAACTTTATTTTTATCCGGAAGCAGCCATGAAGATATGGAATGCTGTGTTTGAGGCAGGTGCTGAGTTTGGTATCAAGCCTATCGGCTTGGGAGCTCGTGATACGCTTCGTCTTGAAATGGGATTCTGCTTGTATGGAAATGATCTGGATGACACGACCTCGCCTATCGAAGCCGGATTGGGGTGGATTACCAAATTTGTAGAGGGTAAGAACTTCATCAATCGTCCGATGCTGGAGAAGCAGAAAACGGAAGGTACGGTACGTAAGCTGGTAGGCTTTGAGATGATAGACCGCGGTATCCCCCGTCATGGTTATGAATTGCAGAGCATGGAGGGCGCCCCCATTGGCGTGGTTACTTCGGGCACGATGTCACCCACGCGTAAGGTTGGTATAGGAATGGGGTATGTAAAGCCTGAATATAGTAAGATAGGTACGGAAATTTGTATTGACATGCGCGGACGCAAGCTGAAAGCAGTGGTAGTTAAGCCGCCGTTCCGTAAAGGCTGATAAAGAAGTAACAAAAAAAGGGAATCTGATATAGATTCCCTTTTTTCTGCTTTTAAAAAACAGATTATTTCTTGCGATTACCGTAACGGCTCATGAACTTATCAACACGACCGGCTGTGTCAACCAACTTAGACTTACCTGTATAGAACGGGTGAGAAGTGCTGGAGATTTCCAGTTTTACCAACGGATAAGTTTCGCCTTCGAACTCGATAGTCTCTTTGGTATTTACTGTAGAACGAGACAAGAACACGTCACCGTTTGACATATCTTTAAATACTACCGGACGGTAATTTTCAGGATGAATACCTTTTTTCATTTCGATATTTGTTTTTTAATTTATATTCTGTTACTATTTTGGTAATAAATAGTGTAATGGTCTTTTTCAGAGCGCAAAGATAATGCTTTTCTATGAAATGAAAAAGGTTTTTGAAAAAAAAATCAGGAAGTTACCCGGAACTTCCTGATTTAAAGAGAGAGTCTTTTTATTCAAAGGTCATAGTCGCTTTGAACTCTTCCCCATGCTCTTTTGCATTAACTTGCAGGGTTTTCGGATAATCACCTTCGAATGTATAAGCAAAAGTAAAGAAACCATTGCTATTGTCCTTGTTCAGGTTTTCCGGCAGTTTACCTAAGATGCCTGTCATTGCGGCAAGCCAGTCTCCGAAATCGAACATATCAAAAATTTCGGGTGAATAGGTGGGGATTAAAAATCCGCCTTTGTTTTTCTCGGCGGTATAAGTATAAGCGGATGAATGAGTGTCATAGGCGACCGGAGCCAAAGCCTTGTCGTTGTCATCAAATTTGTTGTCCTGATTATGGTCGTGCACATATACAGTATTGCCTTCGTTGTCTTGATAAGACTTGTCGGTACAAATATGCTTGGAACCACTAATGGTAGATGTGACATTGCCGTTCTCCCATACTGCATTGCAATAAGCGGTCATTTCTCCTCCTTCATATCGGCGTACGGAAATGAGCTGGCGGGCATTGTTGTAAGTGTAACGTTGCGTAATGATGGCTTTGCCTATCTTGACTTGAAGATCGGTTGCAAGTCCGGCAGTATTGAGAGTATAGGTACATGCAATATTGCCTGTTGCTTCCAACTCTTCTCCGGGGAGATCAAAACTGATTTTCTGGTTTTCGTATTTAATGGACAGTTCTTGTGTCTTGCCGTCAATATCCACAGATAACTTGACCAACCTGTTCTTGTCATCATAGGTAAAGGTGTAGTTCATAACCCCTTCATCTCCAAAGTCGGGGATATATGTTTTAAGACGTTTCCCTGTCCGGGTCGGCGGAGTTTCGATCTTTTGCTCGGTGGTAGTTACGGTAAACGGATCTTTGCCGGTAGGAGTAATGGTAATCTCACTTTCCGTTTGCTTAATGTCCTTGATTTCGATTTTTCCGAAACCGGTTAAAGACAGAATACGCAAATCATCGGATACCGTATAGGTTCCTTCTATTATATAAATGCCGTTCGCTTCTTCGGAACGCGTTGCGATTTTTGTTTTTGTAAGTAGGGAATAGTATTTTTCTTCGTTGAGTTCCAAAGAAATGTAGTCGGAGGTTTCAGGAAATGTCCATGTTTTGGCTACGGCTTTTATCAAATCGGCTTCGGTTGCCGGATAGGTGGCGTCAGGTTCGTTTGTAGCTGCATCCTGTGTTACTGCCAGCATTATGCTTTTTGCACTTCCTGCAGAAATAGTAATGGTAGCCGGTGCGGGGGATGTTTCAGTCGTATTAGGATCTGCTTTTACGATTAATTTGTTTTTGTCTTGTGTTACTTTACACCAGTTTTGATTGGAAATTGCAGTCCAGCTGTCTTGGTTGGTCGTAACATTAATTTCATGCGATTCAGTAGCTGCGGCTGTGAAGTGCAGCGCAGTAGCGGGATCAATCGAGAGAGTGGGAGCCGGGATGGGAGGAGCGTTGTCATCGCCGCAGGAGGTCATGATACACATTAATAGCATGCTCATGTAGAAAACTTTGTTTTTCATAATGTAGATTTTGTTTGTAAGTTTATAAATTAGGGAACTTCTTTTTTACGGTATTTTACAAATTTAATATATTTTTGCATTGCGTGCAAGTAAAAAGCCGTTTTTTTTATCGAATGTGTTGATAGATGGATATCTTTGCGGAATAATTGTATAAACTAATATGAGGAAAGTTACTTTTTTATTTTCTTTTTGTTTCTGCGTTATAGTGGCGGCAGCCCAGAACACAGAACGTAAGCTGTACAGTATAGCTTTTTATAATCTTGAGAATTTGTTTGATACCATTCATGATGCAGGTAAGAACGATCATGATTTTTTGCCTGATGGCAGTTATCAGTGGACAACGAAGAAATACGAATCTAAACTGCATAATTTGTCGATGGTGCTGGGTTCGTTGTCGCGAAATCTGGTTCCCGAAGGTCCGGCTGTTATTGGTGTGGCAGAAGTGGAGAACCGCAGGGTGCTGACGGATCTCGTCAGTCAGCCGGCCATTTCCAATTATAAGTTTATTCATTATGAAGGACCTGACAAACGAGGCATCGATTGTGCGTTGCTGTATGACCCGCAGCAGTTCACCATTACAAATTCCAAGCTGGTACTCTCCACCCCGTTTGAGGGGGATACGGTGCACCTGACGCGTGGATTTCTGATTGTAGACGGTCGGTTGGCTGATGAGCGTGTGTGTGTCATCGTAAATCATTGGCCTTCTCGTGGTGCAAAATCACCGGTGCGCGTGCATGCTGCCAAGCAGGTGAAAGCACTTACAGACTCTTTGCTGCGTGAAGATAAGAAGTTGAAACTTTTTGTTATGGGGGATATGAACGATGACCCTATGGATGAAAGCATGCAGACTTTGGGAGCGCGCAAGTACATCTCGGGAATGAAAGCAAAACAGTTCTATAATCCTTGGTGGAAAACCCTGGAGGATAAGGGAGTGGGAACCTTGCTTTATCGGGGTAAATGGAATTTGTTCGATCAGATTGTGCTGTCAAGACCATTGGTAAAAACAAAAAAAGGATTGCGTTATGACCATAATGAAGTCTTTATCCGCGATTATCTGATACAGCAGGATGGTAAATACAAAGGCTCGCCTTTACGTACTCATGGCGGACGTGTGTGGCTGAACGGTTATAGCGATCACTTGCCTACGATTATCTATTTGAAAAAATAATATATAATAATGTGTAAATAACAGGCCGGAAAACAAACTCGCTTTCCGGCTTTTTTGTTTATGAGGTTGAGAATGCAAAAGGCAGTAACGGGCAGACAGATGCAAAAGCATTGTAATATGGAGATTACAATATTCTGTTAATTCAAGCCAATAGCTTTAAAATAGAATAGATTTGATAGATAAATAGAGATATTTTATTCTTCTCTCGTTCTTCTTTTTAAAGGATAATGCTTACTTTTGCGTAGAATTTTAATTCACTAACAATAAACTTTAAACAAAATGGTTAATTACAAAGATTTAGGCCTTGTAAACACAAGAGAAATGTTTGCTCGCGCTATCAAGGGTGGATATGCGATCCCTGCATTCAACTTCAATAACATGGAACAGATGCAGGCTATCATCAAGGCTGCAGTTGAGACTAAGTCTCCGGTTATCCTTCAGGTTTCTAAGGGCGCTCGTCAGTATGCTAACGCTACTTTGTTGCGTTATATGGCTCAGGGTGCTGTGGAATATGCTAAGGAACTGGGCTGCAAACATCCTGAAATTGTTCTTCACCTTGACCATGGAGATACTTTCGAAACTTGCAAAAGCTGTATTGACTCAGGTTTCTCCTCAGTAATGATTGACGGTTCACATCTTCCATATGAAGAAAATGTTGCTTTGACAAAGAAGGTTGTTGAGTATGCTCACCAATTCGATGTTACAGTAGAAGGCGAACTTGGCGTATTGGCTGGTGTAGAGGATGAAGTATCTGCAGAGCACCACACATATACTAACCCCGAAGAAGTTATTGACTTTGCTACCCGTACAGGTTGCGATTCTTTGGCTATTTCTATCGGTACTTCTCATGGTGCATACAAATTTAAACCTGAACAATGCCATATAGATCCTGTGACAGGCCGTCTGGTTCCTCCTCCTTTGGAATTTGCTGTATTGGATGCTGTGATGGAGAAACTCCCGGGATTCCCTATCGTACTTCATGGTTCTTCTTCAGTACCTCAGGAAGAAGTTGACACAATCAACCAATTCGGTGGTAAGCTGGAAGCTGCTATCGGTATTCCGGAAGATCAGTTGCGTAAAGCTGCTAAGTCTGCTGTTTGTAAAATCAATATCGACTCAGACTCTCGTTTGGCTATGACTGCTGCTGTTCGTAAGGTATTTGCTGAAAAACCGGCTGAATTCGACCCGCGTAAATACTTGGGCCCGGCTCGTGACAATATGGAAAAACTTTACAAGCACAAAATCATCAACGTGCTTGGCTCGGAAAACAAATTGGCTCAATTGGACTAATAGCGTTATCTGATTATAAAAATAGCCCTTGCAATATTTTCCATTGCAAGGGCTACTTTTTAGGGGGAAGGAGTGTAATCTCAATCTTACAACTCAATAACCAATGATTCACGCGGCTGCATTTTCAATTCTTTACCGAAGATGATGGCTTTTCCAGTCAGGATATCTTTACCCTGCTGTTTTTCTTTCAGTATTTCTTTATAGAACTTTAAAGGAACAACGGTCTCTGCATTCGTGCCATTCAGCATCACAAATACGGTTTTACCTTCGTGCTGGCGGGCGTAGGCATATACGCCATTCTGTACCATAAATTGGGTCATGCTGCCTTTAGCAATCACATCGTTGCCTTTACGCCAGTTCAGTATGGTTTTATAAAAGTTGTAACAGTCGTTTTGAATTGCACTGCGGCCTTCGGCTGTAAGTGCTGTCTCTTGGTCATCGGCCCAGCCACCGGGGAAATCCTTACGGACGTAACCGTCGCTTTTATTCTTTACCCCGTTCATCATAATTTCCGTTCCGTAATATAATTGTGGAATACGTCGGGTTGTGAGCAATAGAGTAGAGGCCTGCTTCAACATTGGGAGATTATCGCCTTCACCTAAGAAGCGGTCAGTGTCATGGTTCTCAATAAAAGCAAGCACTGATTCCGGATTCGGATATAGAAAATCATATACGAAGCTATTATATACTCGGTCAAGCCCTTTAAACCAAGTTTCCGTTTCTTCTGTTTTAGCAATATTTATTTTGTCGAAGAAACTAAAATCCATTACTGTTTTCAGATTACTGTTTTTAGGAGCGGACAATTTGGAGTCTTTTTGCCACCAGGCAGTGTATGCCGGTTCGGTAACCCATGTTTCACCTACGGTGTTGTAGTTGGGATATTCTTCATTCAGTTCTTTCATCCAATTGCTCATGGCATCATAGTCGGCGTACGGATAAGTATCCATACGGATCCCGTCTATGTTGGCATATTCGATCCACCAGAAACTGTTCTGGACGAGGTAGCGGTAAACATGCGGATTTTTTTGATTGAGATCGGGCATGGCAGTTACGAACCAGCCATCGTTCATCTGGCTAAAATCATACTTCGATGCGTACGGATCTACATGAGGAGTCAGCTTGAAGGAAGTCTGTACGAAGTTCTTCTCATGGTCGGGGTTGTTGAACCAGTCTTTGCAAGGCATATCCTTTATCCACACATGTTCTACGCCACAGTGGTTGAAAATCATATCCATTACGATTTTGATGCCGCGCGCATGAGACTTTTCTATGAGTTGCTTATATTCTTCATTGGTTCCGAAACGGGGGTCTACTTTATAATAATCGGTAGTGGCATAGCCATGATAAGAACCTCCCGTCATGTTGTTTTCCAATACCGGAGTAAACCATAAGGCTGTCACACCCAAATCCGAGAAATAGTCTAAGTGTTGTTCAATACCGGCGAGATCACCGCCATGGCGGGCATTCGGATCGTTGCGATCTACTTTATATTCCGCCATACCCGCTATCTGGTCATTATCAGGATTGCCATTGGCAAAACGGTCGGGCATTAACAGGTAAAGGGCATCAGACGCGTCGAAGCCTTTATGTTCGCATCCTTTCTTGGTACGTGCTTTTAACTCATACGATTTAACGAGCTTTTTCTTGCCTTGTGTAAAGGTAAGTGTCATCTTGCCCGGCTTCACTTCTTTATCCAGTTTTAGATAGACCAGCAGATAATTGTTACTTTCCAACTTGACAGTACTGTTTAGTGACACACCGGGATAGTCGACGGATACCGCTGCATTGCCAATGTCTTCACCATACACCATCAGCTGAAGCTCCGGATTTTGCATTCCGGTATACCAAAACGGTGGTTCGATTTTGTTTACATTCATAGCTGCATACATACTGAGGGATAGTAGGAGCGCCCCCAAAATGGAGAATACTTTTTTCATGATATTAGCTTTTCATTGTTTTCAGCGCTAATTTAAAACAAATAGCGGAGAAAGCTCATGCTCCTCCGCTATTATTCAGTATGTATGTTATGCAAACGTTTTCAGGCTACATCAAGAATCCCAACAGAATACCGGCTGCTACTGCAGAACCGATAACACCTGCTACGTTCGGACCCATAGCATGCATCAGCAGATAGTTGGTCGGATCGTATTCCAGACCTATTACCTGAGAAATACGTGCGGAGTCGGGCACTGCAGATACGCCTGCATTACCAATCAGTGGATTGATCTTGTTGCCTTTCTTCAGGAAAATATTGAATATCTTCACAAAGATTACGCCAGATGCAGTGGCAATAATAAATGACAATGCTCCGAGACCAAAGATTAGAATTGAATCGAGTGTCAGGAACTCGGAGGCTTGAGTAGAAGCACCCACTGTCAAACCGAGCAGAATTGTAATGGTATCGATTAGCGGTCCACTGGCTGTATTGGCCAAACGACGTGTTACACCACTTTCTTTCAATAGGTTACCAAAGAACAGCATGCCCAGCAGAGGCAAACCGGACGGAACGAGGAAACAAGTAAGTAGCAGACCTACTATCGGGAACATTACTTTTTCCGTATGAGAAACAACACGTGGAGGTTTCATACGGATAAGACGTTCGTGTTTGGTTGTCAGCAGACGCATAATGGGCGGTTGGATCACCGGTACTAATGCCATATAAGAATATGCTGATACAGCAATAGCACCCATTAAGTTCGGAGCCAGTTTGGATGACAGAAAGATAGCCGTCGGACCGTCAGCACCACCGATAATACCGATGGCACCTGCTTGCATAGGATCAAAGCCGATGGCAAGTGCGAGCATATAGGCACCAAAGATACCGAACTGTGCAGCTGCACCGACCAACATCAGTTTGGGGTTGGAAATCAAGGCGGAGAAGTCTGTCATGGCACCGATGCCCAAAAAAATGAGCGGTGGGTACCATCCGGAGGTCACTCCCTGATATAGGATGTTAAGTACAGAACCTTCTTCATAGATACCGACTTTCAATCCGGCCTCCATGTTGAAAGGAATATTACCGATCAGCATACCGAAACCGATAGGAATCAGTAACATCGGCTCAAATTCCTTGGCTACAGCCAAGTATATGAAGAATAAACCTACCAAAATCATTACCACATGTCCTACCGTTGCATTGGCAAAACCTGTATAAGTCCAGAAGTCGGCAAGGTTATTTCCTAAAAATGTGATAAATTCTCCCATATTATTCAATAATTACAAGGTCAGTACCTTCGAGTACGGATTCTCCTTTACTAACATTAATAGCGGTAATCTTACCGTCTTTGTCGGCATTGATGTTGTTTTCCATTTTCATGGCTTCCAAGATAATGACAACCTGTCCTTTCTTCACTGTATCGCCAACATTGACTTTGATGTCAAGAATAACACCGGGGAGCGGAGATTTCACTCCAGATTTACCGCTTGAAGCGGCGGCAGGTTTTACAACCGGAGCGGTCGGAGCTGCCGGAGCTGTGGTAACAGGACGCGCCACTGGCTTGACAACAACTTTCGGGGCTTTCTCCATTTCAACATTATAAGGAGTACCGTTCACTTCTACGTGGGCGATATTATCTTCAATATCTCCAATGGTAACTTTGTATACGTTACCGTTGATCTTATATTTATATTCTTTCATCGTTTTATTTTTATTAAAGGTGACTTTACTTTCTCTGAGGAGTTTCACGCAGCGTGTAAATCTTTGAACTCCATGGCGAATAACTGCGTTTCACACGTGTAATGGTAAGTACGGTGTCTTCCACATCGTGTACATCACTTTGGAATTCGTGCATAGCCATGGAAATGGCGGCGAACACTTCTCCCGGAGCCTGCCCCAGTTGCTTTTCTTTTGCTTCTTTTTTGTCGGTGATGCCTTTAACCCGCATAGCATTGCGCTTGCTGAGGTTGACAGATATCTTACCTACAATTTTGAAAGAAATATAAAGAAGAATCAATCCGCTGAACACTACGCTCATGGCAGAAATTGCCATACCGATACCTGCGCTGTCATGTTCTTCAAACTTTTCCATTTTGGCATTGCTGTTAATGGTCTTGTTGTTGGTGCTCGGAGTAACGTATTGGTCTTCACTTCCGCCTTTTACTTCCCATTCCTGGCCGGCATCACTGATGCGTGCATAAGATTGGTTTGCCTTTAATATGCCGGCAGGCACGACAATCTGGTCAAGCAGTTTTTTACCGGAGTCGTATAAACCGATCCAATTGGCATTTAGATTGTCTAACTTGAAGTTGGTATGGAAAGTACCGCGATTAGGCTCGCCATCCGCCCAAAACAGTGCATGCTGACGGGGTTTTACTAAAGTCAGCACATCGCCTTTGGGGATGAAATAGGTAGCGGTATCTCCCGGCTGGCTGCTGAATTTCAGATAGCAACCTGCAAGGTCGGCGCTGCCATATGACTTATTGAATATTTCAATCCATGCGCTATGTACACCGTAGTCATCTTGAAAGTTGCTTTCGTTGTTGATAAGCACTTCATTCAGCAACAGTTTAGAGTTTGTCTCCCTTTCTCCGCAGGAAGAACAGAACCCCAGCACCAGCATCAATGAAAGGAATATTCCGATTTTTGTTTTATTCATAAATTTGAGTTTTAGTTTTTTAATTCTCAACTTTCAATTCTCAATTTTTAAAGAGGAATATTACCATGCTTTTTCGCCGGATTGGACAATTTCTTGGTTTGCAGTTGTTGCAGGGCGCGGATAATGCGGAAGCGTGTATTACGCGGTTCGATAACATCATCAATATAGCCATACTTGGCTGCATTGTAAGGATTAGCAAATAATTTGGTATATTCAGCTTCTTTTTCAGCCAAGAATTGAGCGGGATTCTCTTGCTCTTTGGCTTCACGAGCATACAGAACTTCGACAGCTCCTGCGCCACCCATTACGGCGATTTCGGCAGTAGGCCATGCGTAGTTCATGTCGCCGCGAAGTTGCTTACAACTCATTACGATGTGTGAACCTCCGTAAGACTTACGCAGAGTGATGGTAACCTTAGGCACAGTAGCTTCACCGTAAGCATACAGCAATTTAGCGCCATGCAGGATAACGCCGTTATATTCCTGACCTGTTCCGGGAAGGAAGCCCGGTACGTCTACCAAAGATACGATAGGAATATTGAAAGCATCGCAGAAGCGAACAAAACGTGCACCCTTGCGGGAAGCGTTGCTGTCGAGTACGCCTGCCAGATATTTAGGCTGGTTGGCTACGATACCCACTGATTGTCCGTTGAAACGGGCAAAACCGATGATGATATTTTTGGAATAATCTTTCTGGATTTCAAGGAATTCGCCGTTATCAACGATAGCACCGATAACTTCATACATATCGTACGGTTTATTCGGATTGTCAGGAATTATCTCATTCAAGGAGTCCTCCAAACGGTCAATAGGATCTATGCAATCTGTGTAAGGAGCTTCTTCCAAATTGTTCTGAGGAATATAACTCAAGAGCTTGCGGATTAAAGCTAACCCTTCTTCTTCTGTTTGGGCTGTGAAATGAGTTACACCGGATTTGGTGGAGTGCACACTTGCGCCGCCCAGATTTTCCTGACTAACATCTTCACCAGTCACTGTCTTCACAACTTTAGGTCCGGTAAGGAACATATAAGAAGTTCCTTCCATCATCAGCGTAAAGTCAGTCAGGGCAGGAGAATATACGGCGCCACCGGCACAAGGACCAAAGATTCCGGAAATCTGAGGGATAACGCCGGAAGCGAGAATATTACGTTGGAAAATTTCCGCATAACCTGCCAAAGCGTTGATACCTTCTTGAATACGTGCACCACCTGAGTCATTGATACCGATACAGGGAGCTCCCATTTTCATTGCCTTCTCATAAAGATTAGCAATCTTCTTGGCATGCATCTCACCAATTGATCCCTTCAATACTGAAGCGTCCTGGCTGTACACATATACCAGATTACCATCGATCACTCCATAACCGGTTATTACGCCGTCTTTTGGAGTATCCTTGTCCTGAATGTTGAAATCTGTATTTCTAGCAGTTACATATGCGCCGATTTCAACAAAACTTGAGTCATCAAGTAACATTGAAATTCTGTCACTTGCTGACAAGCTTGGTGTGTTGCTCATTTTTAGCCCTCCGTTTAATTTATTTTAGGACTATATATAGTCCAATTTTCGCCGAGTATAATTGTAAAGCCTTTGTCGTCATATTTCAAGTAAAATCGAAAAAACCATCAAAGGTTTATCGGCGTTGTAAGCGATTATTTTTCAAAATAAAACAGGGAATCTGTGTAAAATATACCCTCAAACAAAAGTATACCCCAAATTCCCCGTTGAATTATAAAATCTGTTTTATTTTTTACTGTTTTAGTCCTTGAGGACTTCTCTGTTGTGATACAGATAATCTCCAAGAGATATAAGTGTCAGTGCAAGTGCAAGGTAGATGAGCACCTGATCAAAGATGTAGAACACCTTGAGATCAGCTATCAGAAATCCTACCATGATCATCTGAACCGTTGTCTTGATCTTTCCCCACCATCCAGCAGCAATAACAATTCCCTTTTCTGCCGCAATAAGTCTGAATCCGCTTATTATGAAATCACGCGCTATGATCACTATAACGATCCATGCTGGGATCCTGTTCAGATCCGACAGTGCTATGAGTGCCGAACATACCAGCAGCTTATCTGCCAGAGGATCCATGAATTTTCCAAAATTGGTAACCAGATTGTATTTTCTTGCAATCTTTCCGTCAAGCATATCTGTAAGTGATGCGGCTATGAATATTCCAAGTGCCACCCACTTCGACCATCCCGGTGACATATATAAAAACACGAGAAAGAATGGAATCATTATAGCTCTTAGTATTGTCAATTTGTTTGGTAAATTCATTCTACTATCACTCCTGTCAAGTCATATTCATTTGCCTCGGTTATCTTCACATCCACAAATGAACCGGATATCAATTCATATGGTGCGCTGACGAATACTATTCCGTCAACCCCCGGAGCATCTCTGTAGGTTCTTCCCACATATACATCATCGTCGACCAGATATCCCTCAATAAGAACCTTCTGGGTGCTTCCGATCATCTGCTGGTTCTTCTCATAGGAAATCTCCTGCTGAAGCTCCATGATCTCATCGCGCCACTTTGCAGCCAGCTCTCCATCCACTTGATCCTCGTACTCCGCAGCCGGAGTACCCTCCTCAGGCGAATAAGTGAATACTCCAAGCCTGTCAAACTCGCACTCGTCAACAAAGTCGACCAGACCATCGTGCAGTTCCTGTGTCTCACCTGGGAAACCAGATATGAGCGTGGTTCTGATGGCTATATCCGGCATGGCTGTCCTCAGTCTGCCGACAAGCTCCACAATGTCCTCTCTGCTGGTCCGTCTGCCCATTCTCTTAAGTATCGCATTCTCAGAATGCTGGATAGGTATATCGACATAATGGCAGATCTTCGGATTCGTGGCCATAACCTCTATTAGTTCATCTGTTATCTCCTCCGGATAACAGTACAGAAGTCTTATCCACTCTATGCCTTCTATCTCACTGAGTTTTGTGAGAAGCTCTGGAAGCTTCTTCTCACCATACAGATCAACTCCGTACAGCGTAGTCTCCTGTGCCACAAGGACAAGCTCCTTTATACCATCAGACGCAAGCTTTTCAGCGGATGCGATCAGGCTGTCCATCGGCATGCTTCTGTATCTGCCTCGTATGTGAGGTATTATACAATAAGTGCACAGTTTATTACAACCTTCTGCGATCTTAAAATACGCCATCGACGCATTTGTCGTTACTATTCTCTCGGCAATCGGCCTTGGAGTATAATTTATATCATCTATGATCGACTCCTCGTCGGTTCCTATTGCCTCAACTATCTTATCGTAATTGGTCGCACCAATAATGACATCGATCTCCGGAAGCTCCTTCATTATCTCGTCCTTGTATCTCTGGGACAGACATCCCGCAACGATAAGCTTTTTTAGTTTTCCGGTTTTCTTCAGTTCTCCCATCTCGATGATGGTGTTGATGCTTTCCTCTTTCGCATCGCTGATGAACGCACAGGTATTTACAACTACTACATCTGCCTCTGTCTCATCATTTGTAAGCTGGAGGCCGGCTTTGTTCAGCAAACCGAGCATGACCTCGCTGTCCACCAGATTTTTATCACAGCCTAGTGATATGAGTAATACTTTCATCTGTTCTCCAATAATTTTGCACTTGTTCTTAGTTTATATTTATTGATTCCACGCAGTTTGACATGAGCATGGCTATGGTCATAGGGCCGACTCCGCCAGGTACAGGAGTTATCGCTCCGGCAACCTCCTTGGCTGATTCAAAATCCACATCACCGCAGAGCTTATTATTCTCATTCCTGTGGATTCCCACATCTATAACTGTTGCGCCTTCCTTGATGTAAGATGCATCGATCATTTCTGGCTTTCCTATTGCCACCACGAGTATATCAGCACGTCTGCACACTTCCTTGAGATTCTTTGTTCTGGAATGGCACACGGTTACGGTTCCGTTCTCACGGAGCAGCAGCATGCTCATAGGCTTGCCTACTATATTGCTTCTGCCGAGTACCACGCACTCCTTACCCTCTATCTCTATTCCTGATCTCTTGATGAGCTGGATAACTCCGGCTGGTGTACATGACACAAAGCCCGGCTGTCCTATGCTGAGTGCACCAACACTCATCGGATGGAAGCCGTCCACATCCTTCTTTGGAGATATGGTCTTTATGACCTTATCCTCATCTATATGCTTTGGAAGCGGGAGCTGTACAAGTATTCCGTTCACCTTGTCGTCAGAGTTGAGCTTCTCTATAAGTGCAAGAAGCTCCTCCTCAGTTGTCTCCTCTGGGAGCTCATATGACAGTGAACCTATTCCTATATACTCACATGCCTTCTTCTTATTTCCAACATATACTGACGATGCAGGATCATTTCCGACCTGGATGACAGCAAGGCATATCTCTACGCCCTCTGCCTTGAGACCCGCAACCTTCTCCTTGAGCTCATCCTTTATCTGTTTTGATATAACCTTACCATCTATAAGCTTATACATTTATTTGTCCTCCTAGAATAATCCGACGATCTTACCGTCATCATCAACATAAATCCTTTCTGCCGCCGGGGATTTTGGAAGTCCAGGCATGGTCATGATCGTTCCGG
>OLWZ01000844.1_pt1 | contig 15961 bp, 10 predicted proteins | sample 1674011 | NCBI WGS metagenome assembly OLWZ01 (sample SAMEA103958137, study PRJEB25191) | human gut metagenome | biome: human-associated habitat [ENVO:00009003]; feature: intestine environment [ENVO:2100002]; material: feces | place: Germany | collected 2013/2015 | reverse complement strand
AGCCCTGCTTTGCAAACGGAACGGCTCTTTTTTTAATTTGAATTTCTGCACGATAACAAGGCTTAACAACGGTGACTATTTGCTTTTGTCCGTACACGGCGGCGATTCCGCAGCAAAACACTTCCTTTGCGCGGGGGCTTCGCTGCTTGCGCTCGCCGTCGGCGCAGCGTTGTTTGCAATAAATCTTTCGAAACGCATTACAAAAACGCTTATCACTCCGCTTCAGGGCATTGCGGAACATGCGGACGGCAGCGAGTTTGCGGTTCCGTTTGACGAGCTGAAGCCCTTTGTTGAAACCCTGAAGCAGCGTCAGGCAGCAAAAAACAATATGGAACAGATGCGGCAGGAATTCACGGCAAATGTTTCGCACGAGCTGAAAACCCCGCTCACAAGCATTTCCGGCTACGCCGAAATGATTGCCACCGGCATTGCAAAGGAAGAGGATGTTCAAAACTTTGCGCGGCGTATTCATTCGGAATCCTCCCGTCTGCTGTCGTTGATTGCGGACATAATTCAGCTCAGCGAACTGGATTACATTGAGGGACGTGATGATTTTGAAAACGTTGATTTGCTTGACTTGGCACATGCGACCGAAAACAGCCTTGCTCCCGGAGCGGAAAAATACGGAATTGTGATTTCCGTTGAGGGTGAGCATTTTCAAACGTTCGGATGCCGCAGCCAGCTTGAGGAATTAATTTATAACTTGTGCGATAATGCAATTCGGTACAATAAACGGAACGGAAAGGTTTCGGTAACTGTTTTCGGCAGCGAGGGACGGCCCGCAATTTCCGTTGAGGACACGGGCATAGGCATACCGGAGGATAAGCTTGACCGCGTTTTTGAACGCTTTTTCCGCGTTGATAAGGGGCGCAGCAAGCGCACGGGCGGAACGGGACTCGGTCTTGCAATCGTCAAACATATTGCCCTGCGTCACGGAGCTCAAATCTCAATTTCGAGTGAATTGGGAAAGGGAACAAAGATTACCGTTGTTTTTGAAGAGAACAAAGGCGAAAATTCCGATTAAGACATAAATAATTTCAACAAAAAACAGGGCTTTGCCGTTTCATTCGCAGCTAAGCCCTGTTTTTGTTCGCTATAAAGATTTGTTCTTTCAGAAAAATCGATTTATTCTTTCGGAAAAAATCCGTTTTATGCCCTCAGCATAAAGATTTATCTCTTCGTGATAAATCCCTTTAAGCCTTCAGCATAAAGATTTATCTCTTCGTGATAAATCCACTTTATGCTTTCAGCATAAAGGCATGGTAAGCCTTAACTGCTTCGTACAGGTCGGCCTTGGAGATGATTTCCCACGGAGCATGCATGGACAGCACTGCAACGCCGCTGTCGATGACTTCCATGCCGTAATTGGCGCAGATGTAAGCGATGGTGCCGCCGCCGCCCTGATCGACTTTGCCGAGTTCGGCAGTCTGGAAGTTGACGTTTGCGTCATCCATCAGCCTGCGAAGCTTGCCCATGTATTCGGCGTTGGCGTCGTTGGAACCGCCCTTGCCGCCGGAACCGGTGTACTTATTGAAGCAAACGCCCCTGCCGAGGTATGCCGCATTCTTGCGTTCAAATACGCCTGCAAAATTGGGGTCATAGCCCGCGCTGACATCGCAGCTGAGCATACGGCAGGCGGTGAGTGCGCGGCGAACGAGCAGGTCGGAATATTCGCCTGTTGCGTTTACAAGCTCTGCAACAGCGTTTTCGAAATATTTGCCGTGCATACCGGTTGCGCCGACGGAGCCGATTTCTTCCTTGTCGGCAAGCAGGCAGCAGCAGGTGTATTCGGGCGTTTCGTCAATGCTGAGGATCGCATTGACGGAAGCATATGCGCAAACGCGGTCATCGTGGCCGTAACCTATGATCATGCTGCGGTCAAGACCGAAATCGCGTGCTGCACCGGCGGGAACAACTTCCAGTTCGGCGGAGAGGAAGTCCTCTTCTTCGATATCGTATTTTTCTTTGAGCAGAGCAAGAACAGCAGCTTTGACGGGCTCTTTTTCTTCATCGTTGAGGGGTTTGCTGCCGATGATAATGTTCAGCTCTTCGCCTTCGATAACAACGGAACCCTTTTTGCTCATCTGATCGCGGCTGAGGTGAGGAAGCAGGTCGGAAATGCCGATGACGGGATCGGAGGGATCTTCACCGACAACGATGTTAACAAGCGTGCCGTCCTTCTTTGCAACAACGCCGTGCATTGCAAGGGGCATTGCAACCCACTGATACTTTTTGATGCCGCCGTAGTAATGCGTGTCGAGATATGCAAAATCGGTGTCCTCATAGAGGGGATTCTGCTTAAGGTCAATGCGGGGGGAGTCAATATGAGCGCCGACGATGTTCAGACCCTTGAAAATGGGCTGTTTGCCGATTTTGAAAAGCATGAGCGCTTTGCCCATGAAGTCGGAATAGACGCAGTCGCCGGGGTTGAGCTTTTCGCCGCTTGCAATTACGGTGTTAAGGTCGCGATAACCCTTTGCTTTTGCCATTTCAACAGTCTGTGCAACGCATTCGCGCTCGGTTTTGCCGTTGTCAAGGAACTTGACGTATTCGGCGGAGATTGCGTTGAGCTTTGAAATATCTTCTTCGGAATAGGTTTTCCAAGCATTCTTTCTTTCCATAGAAACAATTTATCCTCCGTTTTTTGATTGGGTAAACGCCGGTTTAAGGGCTTTGCGCAAAACATTCGGAACATTTTGCACAAAGCGCGGTTTAATCACCGTTCACCCGAGAGCAACTTTGCGCCGCCCGTTCCCGTCAACGGGCAAAGGCGGCGGGGATGCCTCTGTTTTCAAGCAATATGGTAACATTTTTGAAGAAAATATTCAATACCCGGACGTAAATTTTTTGAAACATATCGGGTGTCGTGTGTACTTTTTTTCGCCGAACGGACAAACGGCGGATTTTGAGCCGAAATCGTTACAACGGGGGCTTGCAAAGTTCTTCAGTCGGATGTATAATAGCGTTTACGGAATCATTCGAATTAGATTAGATTCCGAAAAAATTTTTTCATTTTGAAAGGAGAATCTTATGAAAAGATTTATTGCGGCAATGACGGCGGTTATCATGCTGCTGGCACTTGCCTGCACACCTGCGCTTGCACTGAGCGTTTGCGACGCAGCATTGGATGCAGCACTGAACGTTCCCGACGGAAACATTCAGTTCGTTACGGAGGGCGAGTATCCTTGGACTGTTGACGGTGCGAACGGTTGGGCAAAAAGCACCAACTTCCAAGTCAGCAGTTCCGAATCCACCGTCACGGCAACAGTCACGGCGGAAGAGGGCGATATCGTTTCCTTTGACTACAAAGTCAGCAGCGAAGCACGTTATGACAAACTCGTTTTCGCTGTCGACGGCAACCCCGTTGCTTCAAGCCCCTGGACTTTCTTCTCCGGCGAAATTGACTGGACGAATGTAAGCTATGCACTCACCGCCGGCGAGCATGTTCTCAGCTGGAGTTATCAGAAAGACAGCAGCTCCAACAGCCATGACGACACCGCCTACCTTGACAATGTTTATGTCGGTGTTCCTGCTGCGCCCGAAAGCCTTGAACTGACTCCGAGTCTGACGGTGCAGACTCAGCGCCGCGCGCAGCTCAACTGGACGGTTCTTCCCGAGAATGCATACAACAAGGAAGTTACCTTTGCTTCCGCGGATGAAAGCATTGCGGTCGTTGATGCAAACGGACTCGTGACCGGCGTTTCCGTCGGACAGACCGTTATAACCGCAACCACCGTTGACGGCGGAATCACCGCCGAGTGTGCGGTCACCGTTGAACAGGGGCCTGCGGCTGTAACGCTGAACGGCTTCTTCTCCTCAAAATGGTACAGCTTCATCGATGCGGATCCCGCTGCCGCTTCCGAGCTGCCCTATACAATGACTGCAAATGTCACCGCTGCCGAGTTTGCGGGCGGCTATGTTTACGGCTATATGACAAAGGATTATTTCATCCTTAACCCCGAAACGGGTGAAGTTACCTACCCTGCGATGAACACCGGCGATGTTACGATTCGCGATATGGCATATGACCACAGCGCACAGAAAATGTACGCAATCGGCACGGGTGCCGCTTCCGGCAAATTCCTTTACACCGTTGATATTTCAACCGGTGCGGTCACGGAAATTGCACAAATTGTGTGCGGCAGTGAAACACCCATGACGCTTGCGATTGCAACCGACGGCACGGCATATGTTCTTACCGAAAGCTACTCAAATGCAAGCAAACTGTACAGCATCGACCTGCAAACCGGTGTCGGCACGCTTATCGGCAGCACGGGTTTCGGTCACAAACGCTTCCAGTCCATGGCATATGATCACAACACGAACCAGCTCTTCTGGGCAAGGTTCTCCGATTACGGTAACGGCGGCCTTGCCGTTATTGACACGGCAACCGGCGCGGCAACGGACCTCGGCATGATAAACGGTTCGGCGGTGCTCGTTTGCGGTCTTTATATTGCAAATAACCTTCCCGTCGGTTCCGTTATCGGCGATGAATGCACCGTAACTTTTGTTGACGGATTGTCAGGTGAAACGATTTCGACGGCAACCGTTGACAAGGGCAGCGTACTCACTGCGGCTGACTTCCCCACCGTTCCCGCACACGAGGGCTATGCCTTCACGGGTTGGGATTACAACGGTGCGGCAGTCAACGCAAACATCATTGTGACTGCAAATTATTTCGATATCACCAAAGCTTCCGTAACGCTCCGCGTTATTGACGAAGTGTATCTTGACGGTTCCGGCTTCCAGATGCTGCTTGATGCCGATGCTGTGGAATACGGCGTCGGCATTCCCGAAACGGGTGATGTCCTGGCTTACGGCGCAGAAGGCGCGGAAGAGCTTTATTCACGCTTTGAGTATAAGCTCCCCGAGAATGCGGACGGCAACTTCATGACCGAAACGGATATCGTTTTCAACGGCGAAAGCGTCACCGTAAGCATTCCCGCAGGCACATACGACTGGTGCATTGCAAACCCGCGTTATTGGCATGATGACGGCCCTCAGATCGGCCTTGTCAGCGATATAGGCACGGCGCACGGCAGAAATGACGACTATGTTTTTGAAGCAGGCAAGAGCTATGTGTTCACGGTTTATCGTTACGGTGAACTCGGTGCGGTCGATGTTGAGATCACCGATTACAATTCCCAGCCCGGTACGGCAGGCGATGTTGACGGCAACGGCGTTGTCGAAACTGCGGATGCACTGCTTGCACTGCGCGGGGCAATGGGTATTGCCGCACTCACGCCCGAACAGGCAGAGCGTGCGGATATGGACGGCAACGGTGTTGTTGACACGGTTGACGCGCTTGCAATTCTTCGCCGCGCAATACTTAACGGCTGAGTTCGGCAGCTGAATTAATCGGCAGCTGAGATTCACGGCTTTGAAACTGTGTTCGGCGCACTCGGTTCGGGTGCGTCGAATTCTTTTAAACAAAAAATATTGATAAAAACATAGATATAAGCATAAAATTGATGAAATAATAAATACCAAAGGAGTCTGAAATGTCCGTTGAAGTTGAAAAAGAAATGCTGAATGCGATATTTGCCGCGCGCGATGAAGAATATGCGGATTTTACGGCAAAGCTGATTCCGAACGTTCCGCGGGAAAGCATTATCGGCGTGCGCACGCCGCAGCTCCGCAGCATTGCAAAACGGTTCGGGAAAAATGCGGGAATTAACGAATTTCTTTCCGCACTGCCGCATGAATGTCACGAACAGAACCTTGTTCATGCATACATTGCGGAGAGCATAGGTGATTTCGATTCCGCCGTAAAAACGATTGAAGCGTTCCTTCCGTACGTAACAAACTGGGCTGTTTGCGACAGCATGACTCCGCGCGTTTTTGCAAAGCATACCGGGGAGCTTTTGCCGCTAATCAAAAAATGGCTGCAATCGGCACATCCTTACACGGTGCGTTTCGGGCTGCGGATGCTGATGTGTTTTTACCTTGAAAAAGAGTTCGCTTCCGAAATCAATGCCCTTGCCGCCTCCGTATGTTCGGAAGAATACTATGTGAATATGATGCAGGCATGGTATTTTGCAACTGCGCTTGCAAAGCAATACGATTCGACCGTTCCCTTTGTTGAAGAACACAGGCTTTCCCCGTGGGTGCACAACAAAACGATTCAGAAGGCGGTTGAGAGTTTTCGCATAACGGCGGAACAGAAGGCGCATCTTAAAACGCTGCGGCTGAATTTGCGCCGCAAGGGTGCGAAGCACGAACCCGTTTCAACTTCAAAAAGCGACAGCAACGAATCAAAGCGGATTGAAGTTGTTGCTGCAATCATTGAAAAGTATGGTAAAATTCTCATCTGTCGGCGTGCGGAAAACAAAACCCGTGCGCTGAAATGGGAATTTCCGGGCGGAAAAATCGAACCCGGGGAAACTCCGGAACAAGCCGTGCTGCGTGAATGCCGCGAAGAATTGGACGTCGATCTTTGCGTAAAGGGCGAATTTATGCGCGTTTTGCATTCATATCCGGATATTGAAATTCAGCTCACAGTGTTCCGAACAGCGATCATCGGCAGCGACCCGCGCTGCATTGAACATAAAGAAATTCGTTTTGTTTACCCGTCGGAACTTGCAGACTTCGAGCTTTGTCCCGCCGATATCACGGTTGCGGAAAAAATTATTTCGGAAGCGCATCTTTTTTGAACGAAAGCATGTATGCGGGGGGAAAAAACAGAAACGATGTTTAAAACCAACCGATAATAAACCGACGGAAATTGACCGTGAGCAGAAGTTAAAACAAGCAAACATACCCCCGAAAGAATCGATCTTTCAGGGGGCATGTTTGCGGATTATGCTGCGATAAACAGCAGAAAACATTTTGATTACGGACTGTTATCGAAATGTTTTATATTTTATCAAGCATCAGCAAACGGTAGTGCCTGCCTTGCCCTCAAGAGCTTCAACCGCCTTGTCGAGGGAAGTGATGATGGCCTTCCTGCCGGGCTTGCTTTCAACGAACTTGACGGCAGCTTCAACCTTGGGCAGCATGGAGCCGGGTGCGAAATGCCCTTCCGCCATATAGCGGCGAGCCTCTTCAACGGTCATGGTTGCGAGGGATTTTTGTTCGGGTTTGCCGAAATTGATGCAAACCTGTTCAACAGCGGTCAGGATAACGAGTGCATCGGCATCGATGTCCTCTGCGAGGCGTTCTGATGCAAGATCCTTGTCGATAACGGCTGCCGTGCCGATATAGTTGCCGTTTTCGTCTTTGATTACGGGGATTCCGCCGCCGCCGACGGTGATGGCGATGAAGCCGCCGTTCATAAGGCATTTAACGGCATCAAGCTCAACGATTTCAACGGGCATGGGGGAAGCAACAACCCTGCGCCAACCCCTGCCGGCATCTTCCTTCATGGTGTAGCCTTTTTCGGCTTCAAGCTTGCGGGCTTCGTCTTCGGTATAGAAGGGGCCGATGGGCTTTGAGGGTGCTTTGAACTTCGGGTCATCCTTATCAACAACAACCTGCGTAACAACAGTCACAACGCGCTTTCCGTTTTTGCGGGCGCGGAGGACTTTCTCAAGCCCTTGCTGCATGTGGTAGCCGATGTAGCCTTGGCTCATTGCACCGCAAACGTCAAAGGGCATTGCGGGGGTGACGGCGGAAGCATATTCGTTCTGAAGCACGATCCTGCCGACCTGCGGGCCGTTGCCGTGCGCAAGAACGACATCATAGCCGCTTTCGATGATGTCTGCGATGTATTCGGAAGTTTTTTCAACAACTTCAAGCTGGGATTCTGCGGTTGCGGGCTTGCCTGCTTCCTGCAATGCATTGCCGCCCAGTGCAATAACGATTCGTTTCATTTTTTGTTTCTCCAAAGAAAAATAATGCGGCGAACATTGCGCCAAAGTCAATTATGCCAAATATCTCGCAGAATGTCAACAACTTTTTGAATTTTCCTGCTGAAAAATCAAAAACTTATGCAAACAGGTATTCATTCGACCGCATTTTCGCCGAAAAGAGCCTTAACAGCGTTGAACGTTATTCCGATGTTTCTGCTGCCCGCGGAATAATCAACCCTTCCGTTTTCCTGCCGGAGTTCAAGTGCAACTGCGTAATTTTGGGGGAACACCGTTGCACGGGATTCGGGCTGACTGCGGCTTTTTGATTTTCGACAGCAAAAAAGTCCGGGCGAAATCGCTCGGACTTTTCTTTGGCAGGGGTACTAAGGCTCGAACTCAGAAGAACGGTTTTGGAGACCGCTATGTTACCATTACATCATACCCCTAAGGCTTGATAAGTTTATCACACTTCGGGGCATTTGTCAACAGTTTTTTTAAAAACTCTTAATAATTAAAAAACATCATTGCTGACTTGGTTCGGATCGTCAACGGCGGCGGGTTCAACGGGCTTTTCCTTTGCGGATTGTTTATACTTCTCGTTAATGTTTTTAATATGCTGTTGTTTTACGGATTCATCAACAGCAGCTAACGGGGCAAGCTTTTCGAAAATTGCATCGATCTGTTCAACGGAAAGCTGATTTCCCTTTTCTGCATAGTTTTTCTGAATTCGTGAAAGCACATCGGCGCGGTGGATGACGATGGCATGCGTTTTTTCAAGCTTGACATTCTTCAATTCACAACGATCACTGAATAAAACGTATGAGTATATAGGAAGGTTGTCAGAAGCAAGAAAAGCTTTCAACTGCTTGATATGCCCCGCGTTTTGCATTATCGGGTTAAAAAAACGCGACTTTTGCGATTTACCCTTCCCGGAGGGCAGAGTTTGGGTCCAAAAGGTCTGCGACTCGTTCCCGAATATCCAACCGCTGTAATTTTTTGATTCAAAAACATAGATTCCGGATTCGTGAAGAAGAATGACATCAACTTCGGTCGTTTCTCCGTCGGCCTTGGGAAGATAACAATTAAAGATGAACTTTTTGTAGCCGTTGAGCGGAGCAAGGCATTGATAGGTAAAGTACTCTCCGATAAGCCCGATATCTTGCATTACTTTGTTGAATGGATTCCCTGTTTGAACAAAATATAAAGTTTTTTCGTATTTCTTTTTCTTGTAAAGATTGATACAGCCTGCTGCGGCGAAAAGAACAACGATGACTGTAATAAAAATAATTGCTATTTCTTTCATGGTATACTCCTGACAGTGCTTTGAATCGTTAATCAATCAATGGCTGCGGACGGACTGCGCACATGCATTGTACACAATCCGCCCAAGGGTTAAATGCTGTTTATTCCCCAAACTCCTCTGCGCATTTTTTAAGCATGCTTCTTATCGGCAGTCCGTAGGGACAGCGGGGTTCGCATTTGCCGCAGCCGATACATGCGCTTGCTTTTACGGGGAGGGTTTTATAGCGTCCTTTTGCCCAATCGGCAAGCCCGTAGCGTTCGAGATAGCCTGCAAAAAGGAACACATTCGGGATGCTGATGCCGACAGTGCAGGGGGCGCAATAGTTGCAGCGGCGGCAGAAATTGCCCGTCAGTTCGGAACGGATTTTTGCGATCTCGGCATTTTCATCATCGGTAAGGGGCGAAGTGTCGGAACCGGCGGCGGAATTTGTTTGAACTTCCTCTGCGCAGTACATGCCGGGGATCGCGACGGTTACAAGCTCGTTTGCGGCAAGGTAACGCATTGCAATGCGTCCGTCTTCAATTGCACCGCCCGCCATGGGTTTCATTGCGATAAACCCGATATTCCTGTCTCGGCATTTTTGCAGCAGGGGTTCGCACTGGCTTTCAACAATGTTATAAGGGAACATGATCGTTTCAACCCAGTCAAGCTCAAGCGCACGTTCGAAAACCGTCAGCGAGTGTGCGGTGATGCCGATATGCCCGATTTTGCCCGCCTCGCGTGCCGCAAAAAGTGCCTCCAATGCGCCGCCCACACCGATTACGGTGTCAAGCTGTTCCATGCTGGGGTTGTGTACCTGATACAGGTCGATATAGTCGGTGCGGAGGTTGCGGAGGCTTGTTTCAATGTCTGCCTCCATTGCTTCGCGTGTGCGTGCCATGCTCTTTGTTGCAAGAACGAACTTGTCACGCCGTCCGTCGATTGCGCCGCCGATGTATTCTTCGCTGACGGTGTAGCCGCGTGCCGTGTCGATATAGTTTATTCCGCATTTAATAAGGGCGTCGATAAGCGGCTTTGCCTTTTCCGCATCGATGCGCTGAATGGGGATGCCGCCGAAACCGACGCGGGAAATCTTAAGCCCGGTTTTGCCGAGTGTTACATACTGCATGAGTGTACCCTCCGAATTTGTATTAATTATTGCTTTTTAAAGTTAAATTCACTCCGCCGCATACCGTGCGGATGCGGATTCCGTTTACGATATTATAAGCTTTTTTTCGCAAAAAAGCAAATTAATAAGAGCGTTTTAAAAAAGAGAACGGACGGGCCGCGCACTTTGATGCCGCAGTGTGTCAATTCCGCAACATTGTTCCGTATTCGCTTGACATTATGTCCGGCGGGGGTATAATATAGACTAAAGACAACGCTCGAAAGGAGACAGTGTTTTTAATATGCAAAAAGTTACACACAGCGAATACATTGCGCAAAAGAAGCCGCTTGCGAAGCAGCTTCTTGCAAAGCTGAACGAAAAATACCAATATGCATCCGTGCTCATCACCGATAATTATGAAAAAGGTTATCGTGCATCGCGGAGCGGCGTTGCAATTTCCGCAACAAACGCATTCGGCGGCAAGGGCATGATCGTGAAGGTCTATGACGGCAAAGGCTATGCCGAATACAGCACAAACGAAATCACGGCAGAAAACCTGCCCGAAATTGAAAGAGAAATCGAGCAGCAGCTCATGAATCCCGCAAACTTCATTCCCGAAGGAACCGAAGAAGCGGAGTACAAATGCATCAGCGATGAACCCTGCACGCTTTGCGAGGCAACGGATTACGAAATTCATCCCCGCGAGGTCGGCGACGAAAAGTTGATTGAAACCGTGACCGCGCTGCGCGAAAAGGCTGTTAAAGCCGATGAACGCATTCTTGACGCAATAACGGGCTTCAACTATCAGGAATATCACAAGCTCTTCCTTTCCGCAAACCGTGAGCTTGAACAGTCCGTGCTCTATTCAACGGGCATCATGGCTCTTGTTGCGGCAAAGGGTGAGGAAATCAAGCAGAGCTTCCGCGGATTCTCCAACCTCGGCGGTGCGGAGCTGCTTGATAAAATGGAGTCTGCAATTCCGCAGTGTGTAAAGACCGTTACGGATCTTTTGAACGCCGAACCCATGGAACCCGGCACTTATGAATGCATCTGCACACCCGAAGTCACGGGCATGATCGTTCATGAAGCGTTCGGTCACGGCGTTGAAATGGATATGTTTGTTAAGGACAGAGCTCTTGCACAGTCCTATATCGGCAAGCAGGTAGCATCCCCGCTCGTTACCATGCACGACGGCTGCGCTCAGCGCGAGGTTGCAACCTATTTCTTTGATGATGAAGGCACCCTGTCCCACGACACTGTTATCATTGACAAGGGCATTCTTAAAGCAGGCATCAGCGATGCACAGTCCGCAATGTTCCTTGGCACCGTACCCACCGGCAACGGCAGGCGCGAGAGCTATGAGCGCAAGGCGTATACGCGCATGACGAACACCTATTTCGAACCCGGCAGCGATAAAGTTGAAGACATGATCGCTTCCGTAAAATACGGAATGCTGCTTGAAGAACCCAGCTCCGGCATGGAAGACCCCAAAAACTGGGGCATTCAGTGCATGGTCAACTTTGCAAGGGAAATCAAGGACGGCAAGCTGACAGGCAGGATCTTTTCCCCTGTCGTGCTGACGGGCTATGTTCCCGACCTGCTCAAGTCCATCACGATGATGAGCGACAATATCGAACTCGGCGGCTGCGGAGCATGCGGCAAGGGCTACAAAGAATGGGTCAAAGTTTCGGACGGCGGTCCCTACATCAAGGCGACGATTCGTCTGGGCTGATGAAGTTCGGAAAGAATTTTGATTCGAAAGGATGCTTTTATTATGATAGATATTATTAAAAACGCATTAAAAGAAGCTGAAATCAAAACGTGGCGCATCAACGAAAAAAAAGAGCACACTGCGGAAGTTTTCTTTATTCGCCGCAGGCAGGATATGCGCCGCATCAGGGATACCCATAAATACAACGTTGAAGTATTCTGCGATTACGAAAAGGACGGCAAGCCGATGCGCGGCAGGTCACAGGTCACCATTGTGCCGTCCCAGTCGGAGCAGGAAGTTCTGACCCTCCTTAAGGAAGCGAAGCATGCGGCGTCTTTTGCGGGCAACCCGTATTATGAGCTGCCTGAAAAACAGGCTTGTGAACCCATTGCGGCCGCGGGCAGCCTTGCGGAGGTTTCGGCTGAAGAGGCGGCAAAGCGTTTTGCTGCGGCATTGTTTGCGGCCGATAACGATCCGCGCGCATTCGTGAACTCGGCGGAGATTTTCTCAAAGCAGGTCAAAACCCGTATCCTCGGCGATAACGGAACGGACGTTTGCTATTATAAAAACGATGTTGACGGCGAATTCGTCGTTCAGTGCAAGGAACCCGAGGATGTTGAAGTTTATCATGCATTCGGCTACGACAATCTGAATTGCGATGCGCTGCGCGAAAAGGTCACAACCGCGCTCCGCGAGGTGGCGGACAGGGCAATTGCCCGTGCGGAACTGCCGAGCGGAACTTACAACCTGATTCTCTCGGGCGAAAATGCGGCGGAAGTGCTTTCCTATTACATTGCGCGCAGCAGTGCGGGAATGGTCTATCCCGGGTATTCAACATGGAAGGTCGGAACGGATGTCCAGCCCGAGATGAAAGACGGTGAAAGGCTCAACATGACCCTTCGCGCAAAGGTTCCCTTCAGCAGTGAAGCGATTCCCATGAAGGATCGTCCCGTGATTGCCGACGGCAAGGTTGAAACTTTGCACGGCGGCGCAAGAATGAGTTATTATCTCGGCATTGAGCCCACGGGCGATTATTCCGCATACAGCTGCGAAAACGGCAGTGTTTCGTTTGAAGAAATGAAAAAAGAACCTTATCTTTACGCCGTTACATTCTCGGATTTCCAGATGGACACAATGTCCGGACATTTCGGCGGAGAAATTCGCCTTGCGTACCTTTTCGACGGGGAACGCGTTCGCATCGTGACCGGCGGTTCGGTAAACGGCAGCATCAATGCCTGCAGCGGCGGGATGAAGTTCACAACCGAACGCTACGACAGCAAGAACTACAGCGGACCGTTTGCAGTTATGCTTCCCGGCGTCCGCGTTGCGGGTTCGCTTGCAGAACAGGAATAAATAACTCAGCTGCGAAAGCACTTTATTAACTGAATAAAGCAGAAAAATGCGGCACTCGCTGTTGTTCGGCGGTTGCCGATATTTTAACGGGAGTACTAATTGTATGAGTATTAACATTGAAAAAAGCAGAAAGCTTGCTTTGGTGGTTGACATGTACGGATGTCCGAACCGATGCAGGCATTGCTGGCTCGGCCGATTGCCGAATATTCCGCCGGAAAACGGTGCAGACGAAATGCTTGTGAACAGCTTTCGCCCGTACTTTGAACAAATTGAATATTACAGCTGGCTTCGCGAACCGGATTTTTGCGGGGAATACAGAGCGCCCTGGGAACGCGACAAGGCGTTGAGCGTTAATTGCGAACCGCAAAGGTTTGAGCTTGCAAGTTTTTGGCGGCTCGTCAGAGACGGGGAGTATGCAAAGTTCCTCCGTGAAGTCGGCGTAAAAGTCGTTCAGCTCACATTCTTCGGCGGAGAGGAAACGACGGATAGGTACATCGGCCGGAAAGGTGCGTATTCGGAATTGCTGAAAGCGACGGAAATTCTGCTGCAAAACGGCATTGCACCGCGGTGGCAGGCGTTTATAAATGCAGAGAACAAGGATGAAGTTGCGGAAATTCCGAAACTTGCCGAAAAGCTGAAACTTGCCGAACGCTGCCGGCAGATCGGGCAGAGCTTTAAATTCTTTGTTCATGCGGGAAGCTGCGACGGTGAAAATCGCAAGCTCTATCCGATTCGAATTATCAAGAGTGACATCCCGCAATGCCTTGTGCCGTACTATTGGCAGTATGAAGAATTGCGCACCGAAGCGGAATGTGTTGAAAGCCTGCTGAAGCGCAGCGAGAATCCGGATTATTCCAACGGAGATTTCATTGTTCTTAATATTACGAACAACTTTGACATTTGGTACAATTACACGCATATGTCTCCTGAATGGAGAATCGGAAACCTGAAAATTGACGGTATCGAGGAAATAATGCGCCGAATTAACGAAGAAGACACTTTTGCACAGCGCGAAGCAAGGAAAATCACGTTTGCGGAGCTTGCGGAACGGTACGGCGATGCAGCCTCGGAACGTGCATTTTCCATCGGTGACTATGAATCCTATCTGTTTAATAAACACCTCGAACAGAAATATTCGGATTAAGTCGAAATATTCAGCAAGGAACCGAAGAATTCTTGACTTTATTTCCCGGGAAATTGAGCCGATTAGGTCGGACGGAATAATTATTTCCCGGGAAATTGATTCCGTTTACGTCGGTTTATGAAATGATGAAGGGCATCTCCGACAGGTTTGGAGATGCCCTTTTGAAATAATTCGATATGAAGTTGAATAATAAACTTACAAACTCTCAAAAATATCGGTTCCGCTGCGCATCAGCCACGAACGCAGTACTGCGGAAAGAATAATGTTGAGTGCAAAGAACAACACAAGGTAAAGCTCCGCTCCGAGTGCATGTGCACCGAGAAACCAACCGCCCCCGAACAGCAATACGTACAGCCACCCGCCGAAAAGAGCGAACATCACGCTTGAACTCTGTTTTATGGGCGTGATTTCGGTCGTCCAATTCAAATTCGGCTTTTTGAGATCAAGGAACAACCCGAATTCGGCAAGAAGAACAACGAGGGAAAGACATGCAAGGATTACCGCAATCGTTGAACCTATCGGCACGGCAAATGCGATGCATGTGCAGATCGCGGCGAAAAGCACCGAAATTCCGGACAGCAGGAGCTGCATTGCAAGCTTTGCACGGAGGATCTGCTGCGTGGTTACGGGCATTGAACGCAGAATCCAAAGCGTTTTTCCTTCCAAAGAGACGGACGGCGCAGTCATATCGTTCATTGTGGACACAAGGCAGACGACAGCGGCAGCAAGTATCGCAATCGTTCCCGTGTTGCTGTCGAAAAGCTCAAACAGCATTGAACGAAGAGCTGCGCCCCTGATGAGAAGCAGAATGCCTGCAATGGGCATGATTATAACGCCAAAACCGCAATTGAGCATATATGCAGGGCTTGCGGTGAATCGGCTAAACTCACGTTTGAGCAAAGCGGAAAAAACGCCGCTTGCCTTTTGTCGTGCATTACGATTATACTTTGCGGTTACGGTATCGGAAGAAGCGGTTGCAAGCTTTAAAAAACTCTTCGACATAACATAAAATGTAAGCAATGCAAGCGCGGCTGTGCCGAATACGGGCAGCGGAGCGGAAACAAGGTTTCCCGCCGACATTCGCCCGAAAAGGTAAACAGGGTAAGCAAAGTTTTTGACGCTTGCCCCTATTGCGCCGGCATATTGCGTAAACTGCATTAAAAGGGTCGTGATATTGTTTACAACATAATAATACCCGCCGATAAACACAAGCGATATTATGACCGTGAGGAAGCTTTTCCGTTTCAGCTTGGAGGCGATTTTTGCAACCACCCAACCCAATGCGCAGGACAGAACAAAAACGAAGACGGAGATAGACAGCATTCCGAGAATGCAGCCCAAAAGCGTGCCGACGGAGAAATCAATGCAGAGGTAAACTATCGCTGCCGGAACGAACACAACCGCCGAGAACATCAGCCCCATAAGGTAGACGCCCAGCAGCCGAGAAAGCAGAATGCTTCCGACGGGCACGGGAAGGGAGAGCAAAAGGTCGTTGTCGTTTGCTTTGTAGAGCGCGGCATAGGTGTTGAACACACTGCCGAAAACGCCGGACATCAGCCCGATTATGCCGAAC
>OLWZ01000840.1_pt1 | contig 15977 bp, 10 predicted proteins | sample 1674011 | NCBI WGS metagenome assembly OLWZ01 (sample SAMEA103958137, study PRJEB25191) | human gut metagenome | biome: human-associated habitat [ENVO:00009003]; feature: intestine environment [ENVO:2100002]; material: feces | place: Germany | collected 2013/2015 | reverse complement strand
GCTGTGGCCAGCGTTATCTCCCACATCCGCAAGCGCTGGTACAACGACGATATGGTGTCGCTGGAAACGCTGATGGAGGCAGTTCTGGAGGAGGTCACGACAGATGTTGAAGGGTAAGTTTTCCTCCCGCCGTCATGTGACGGAGGAGGTGGACGCCATGGCTGGCGTGGCAAACCTTGCAGACGTGATGCTGGTGTTCGCCTGCGGCCTGATGGCGGCGGTCATTCTGAACTGGAACGTGGACCTGAGCAAGACCCGCGTGGAGATCCTCCAGCGGGAGCAGATGCAGGAACTGGACAACGCGGAGGAGATGGAGCAGGACATCCAATCCTCCAGCAGCTTCGAGCAGAAGGGCACGGTGTACGAGGATCCGGAGACCGGGAAGCTGTATGTGGTGATGCCGAAAAGCGGCAACTGAAAAAGTTTTTACATAGATACGTTCAACAGAGAGAGGAGAAAACACATGAAGAAACGGACAAGCAAAGTGTCCCGGCGCATCGTGAGCCTGCTGATGAGCATGGTGCTCACGCTGACGCTGGTGACTCCCGCGGCCTTTGCCGAGAGTGACATGCCGGACAACGGCCAGCAGCAGGAGCAGCAGGTGCCGACGGACGCCGGGAACGGCGGCAGCGGCGACGTGAATACTCCCGCTGACGACAGGGACACCGGGGACAAGGGCACCGAGGACGCCAACAAGCCCGGTGAGGATAACAAGGGCGAGGCCCCCGATGGGGAGAACAAGGACGAGGAAAACAAGGACGAGCAGCCCACCGAGGACGAGAATAACAGTGAGGACGACATCGCTCCGCTGAATGATGATACTGACAGTGATGTGTGGGATGGTAAGCCTGCGGAAAAGTTTGCTGGTGGTGCTGGTACGGTTGATGATCCCTACAAAATCAGCACCGGTGCGGAACTGGCATATCTGGCAGAGAAGGTCAATGGGGGTAAAAGCTATTCTGGCAACTACTTTAAGCTGACGAGTGACATCCGACTGAATGCTGACGATGTGCCGACCGCCGGTGATAGCCTCAATAGCTGGACATCCATTGGTAATGCAAATGCGAAAAAGTTCCAAGGCACGTTTGACGGTGATGGGCATACCATAAGCGGACTGTATATCAATAACGCGGTGCAGAATCAAGGCCTGTTCGGTTATGTTGGAAGAGGTGGCGTGGTGCAGAACCTCGTTGTTGCCGGTAGGGTAACAGCAACAGGGCAGAACTACGTGGGCGGCATCGTGGCAAGGCTCAACGGCGGCACGGTGCAGAATTGCGGTTTTTATGGTGCTGTGACCGCCGGTACATCCTATACCGGTGGTGTGGTAGGTTCGGGTTCTGCCACGAACTGCTGGTATTACCGTACAGATGATGGTGCGAGCGTATTGGGTGTATATGGAGCCCGGAGTGGCACAAACTGCTACCACAACGTGCATGACAACAGCAAGGGCGCCTATTACGAAGACAAAGCATTTGGGGACGGCACGGTGGCAGATTTGCTGAACCCCTATGCCTACGAGAATGGCCTGCCTCTGTGGAAGGTAGGGAGTTCGTATCTCATTATCGACACAACGTTGAAGTATGATGCGCTGGTAAAATTGGCCACCGGCGTTAAAAATTCTACTGTGGCTGGAAAAGTCGGTTTCGGAAGCAGTTTGGTGCAGAGCAAGCTGACAAATAGTGGCGACGCGCTTATGTTGGTGGCAGCAGAGGGAACCGGCGATGTCCGTTATACGGTCAAAAATCCGCAGGGGGATGGCGTTACGATCACGGAAGCGGATTTGGTGCCGACCTCGACGCCATACACTGTGAAAACGGAAGACGTGGATGAAAACGGCATCATTACCCTGTACTATGGTACAGAGGATGAGTTTACGGCCGATTTGACGGAGAGCGGTTGGTACTACAACAACACGACAGGCAGCTACAAAATCCAGACTCCGGAGGAATTGCGCTTCCTTGCCACATTGGTCAACGACAAGCACATCGACTTTTCCGGGAAAACGATCACTCTTAATGCGGACATTGACCTGAGCGGTATCAAAGACTGGGCTCCCATCGGCAAGGATGCGGATCATCCTTTCAAGGGCACGTTTAACGGCAATGAGAAGGTCATCTCCGGCATGACCGTTGCAGGTGACTATGCCAACGCTGGTTTGTTCGGCGTGGTAGACGGCGGTACGATCCAGAATGTGACCGTCAAAGACGGCAAAGTGACATCTGCTGCTGCCGGAGCCAACGTGGGCGGTATCGTAGGTTGGCTGAAGTCTGGCGGAGTGTACAGTTGTGCTTGTACCGCAGAGGTCAGCGGCAGCGGTCAAAACGCTGTCATTGGCGGTCTTGTGGGCAAGAATGACAGCACAAATGCCGTGGATACAGGATATTGTTATGGCACAGAGGATTTGAAGCCTGTGGGAGTGGGTACATATGCCAACTGCTACTACATGGCAACAAGTTCTACCTATAACAAGAAAGATACCGATGACGATACCGGCGCCCGGACGCAGGATGAATTTGACCTGGGCCGTGTGGCGTATGAGTTGGGTTGGGGATATGATACTACCGCGCAGAAGAAGCTGCCTGTTTTGTCGAGCTCTGTTTATGCAGAAGAATTGACGCTGACCAAACCCGCGAATTTACAGCCCAGCGTTGTTGTAACAATAGGCAACAGTGATAAGCGGACTCTAACGGGTACTGACGGTAAGCAGTATTTCTACGCTGCAAGCGGAGCTGATGTACCGCTGACGATACAGGGGATTCCTGCAAACCAGCAGATCATCTTTTCGCCGTACGCACCGATAAGTACAGACGATGGGCTTGCGCTTAGAGTAAGATCCAGTGCAGAGGATAATGAATATACCTATTCGCTGGTCGAGGCGGACATCGGCTGGTACGAGAGCAACAAGGAAACCAAAGCCTATGCGTTCGAGACCGCATATGAGCTGGTGGGATTCTCCCTGTTGGTCAACGGTGAACTCGGCAAATACGAGTCTTTTGCTGGGTGGAAATTGTCTCTGGAAGGAGATGTTGACCTTAATAATATCCAGTGGATGCCCATCGGCGTGAGCAGCAGCTTTGACGGTACATTTAACGGCAACAACCATGCTATAATAGGCCTGAATGTGGATGCGGCAAAAGGATATGCCGGTCTGTTCGGCTGGTTGAAGGGTACCGTGCAGAATTTGCAGGTTCAGGGCAGTGCAAAGGCAAGCGGCAGCGTGTCTTGTATCGGCGGCATCGTGGGATACAACGACGGCGGCACGGTACAAAACTGCTTGAGCGAGGTAAATGTCAACGCTGAGAGTGCAAGTGCATCTGCCGGCGGTGTTGTTGGCAATAGCACGAGTGCCGGCGTAGTAAATCTCTGCTGGAATGAGGGCAGTGTGACCGGCGGCACGACTGGCGGCATTGTCGGCAGCGGCAGCGGTACGGTGACCAACTGCGCCAACTTCGGTGATGTCACAGGCGGCACGAGTTATAGTGTTGGCGGCATCGCGGGCAGCGGTACAGTAGCCAACAGCTACAACCTCGGCAGTGTGACCGGTGCGGCAAATAAGGCCTACGGTATCAGCAGTGGTATGGTGGTCAACAGCTACTATATCTGCAAGATCGTTACCGAGGAGAAATCCGGTTATATCAAGAACGGTAAGGAAAGCACGGTGCAGGGCATTATTGCAGCACCGGGCGAAGACGGTGGAGTCATTTATACCGTCGGCACCGGTGATGATGCACAGGAACTGGTTGAGGTGCTGAACACGCCGGAAAACCTTGGTATCTACATTGAATGGACAAATAAAACCGAATCACCGTATAACCCCATTCACATCCGGAGATGGGATGGCAGCTTTGAAGAAGACATTGACGCAGTTACGCTGATCTACGATCCTAATGGTGCCACCACTGGCAGGGCTGTGGAAATTAACAGAACCGTGGCTGCTGGAGTCGAGTCCGCTGTTTTCCAGATTAAGAGCGTCGAGGACACTGATCTTGGCTTCAAGCACGAAAACGGCACGTTCCTCGGCTGGGATGAGAAGTCAAATGCTGCGACACCGGGGTACAAGTTTGATGCATCTAAGGGCACCATCACTCCTGCGGAAGTTAGCGTTAAAAAGGGTGAAACAGTCACTCTCTATGCGGTATGGCAGAATATCTGGGACACCGATGCGGATGGCGCTTATTTGATTAAGACTCCGGACGATCTTCAGTCCCTGCAGACGCAGGTCAACGACAAGGGCTTTAACTACAAGGGTAAGTGGTTCAGACTGGCAAATGACATTGATATGACGCAGTTTGACAACTGGACGCCTATCGGTATTGTTGGAAATGCGTTTGCGGGTAATCTGGACGGCAATCACTACACCATCCGCAACCTGAAGGTGAATGTTGCTTCCGGCTATGCAGGTATGTTTGGTTATGCGTCATATACAACATTCCAGAATTTGACGCTGGATAGTCCGGTGGTCACAGGTAATTCTTATTGCGGTAGTTTGATCGGCTATGACAACGATGGTGCCACACTAATCAACATTACGGCAAATAATGTTGCAGTAAACAGTGGTAACGCCTCTGCTGGTGGTCTTGTTGGTCGTAGTGGCAACATAAGTGCTAAAAATTGCTGGGTTGAGGGCGGCAGTGTAACTGGGAGAAAAATAGCTGCCGGCATATGTACCGATAGTGATGATAACTCGCCGACAGTCGTCAACTGCCACAATTCTGCGAATATCAATACGACCGCAACTTCAGCTGCCAGAAAATCCGGCATTGCCGCCGGTATCTGGGCGTGTGACACAAGCGGTGCAAGAGGCGAATTCACAGGCTGTACCAATAGCGGCACGGTCAGTGGTCGGAATTACGCCGCAGGTATCGCCACGGCAGGTAGAGCTATAACCAGCTGCATAAATAGCGGCGCAGTGACAAGCACCAATGGTTTAGCGGCAGGAATGTCCAACAATAGTGCTTATGCTGAAAAATGTGGGAATACCGGTACAATTAAAGGTTATGCAAATGTAAGCGGCAGCATGGGTGTAGCGGGCATTAACAATTCTACGGGAGCATCGTTCTGCTACAATACCGGCAAAATTATCAGCACTTATAAATCGGATTGGGCGTATGGTATTTCGGGATACGGTAGAAGCACGATTAAAAACTGCTTCAGCTATGTAGCGGGGGAGAACATCGCCCTTGCGCCTAACTCGACTGAGATCAAAGTCACCAACAGCTACTACCTCGCCAGTAGTGCTACAGCAGTGAGCAGCGCAGGCACTTGGGCCAGTGCGGACGACTTTGCCAGCGGCAAGGTGGCATGGGGCGTGGACGGCGGCACCGACGCACACGCCAACTACTGGACGCAAGGTGCAAACAACTATCCTATTCCCATCGGTGAGGGAACTTCCACCAGCTACTACCGTGCTAAAGCCGAGTGCGGCACGGGCGGTTCGATGAGTATCAAGAGCAACCGCAACTTTACCGGCGATGCGGATAATGCCGTGTACGGGCCCAAGGGTATGAGTGTGACCGTTACGGCTACGCCCATGGATAACACCTACGCCTTGAAGTCCATGACCGTTCAGCTCCCTGTGGGCACCGCGGCGAAGTCCATCTCCAACCCGGGCACATTTACCATGCCCAACGAAGGCAACGTCCTCGTTACGGTTACCTTCGGCTCCGCTACCCCCGGTGGCGGCGGCGGGTACTACTACGGAGGCAGCGGCGACGGTACCGGCACCGGCGACAAGGACGACGAGGGCCTGCAGGATGGCCTGAACATGGACGTGGAGTACGACATCAAGGGCCTTGTGCTGGGCGCTTACGCCGAGTGGGGCTCCAACGGCGGGAACAAGTCCTTCCAGAAGTGGCTGGAAGAAAATCCCAACGTCGTCCGCGCTCTGCTGACCAATAGTCTGGACAACATGGCCACCGCGGCCGTGGGTAAGAAGACCGATGAGGCCAAGGATCTGGCGGCGCTGCTGCTGGCCAGCCTCAACGAGCACACCGGCGTGGACGGCAAGGACGGCGATACCATCGCCAAGGCGCTGCAGAAATACATCGACTCCGGCAGCGATGAGGTGTTCAGCGCGTGGCTGACCGGTGGCGGCGGCATGGCCAGCGGTACCTATGAGAGTATCTACGGCCAGTACGCCAGCAGCCTTGCGGCACTGGCAGACCGTCTGTACAGCAAGTGGGAGGCCAGCGGCACGTCCATGACCTTCCCGGTGTGGCTGGATTCCCAGCAGGTGAGCATGGACAGCCTGTCCGAGAACGCGGACGAGCCGGATACCGACACTGCCAACGATCCCCAGACCTCCGACGCCCCGGATGATGTGCCGGATGGACAGGATACCGAGGGCGGCGCCAGCGGTAACTCCGTGTGGGAGATCATCGGCACGGTGGTGCGTGAGAATCCCATCCTCGTCTGGAGCATCGTGGCTGTCATCGCGGCGCTGATCATCGTGGGCGCGGTACGCCGTTACCACAAGGTCAAGCGTGACGAGCATGACGAGAAATAATTAAACCTGATTACGCCGCGGGCGTAGTCTGCCGATTCGCGTGGGCGGAATTTCCGTCCACGCGAATACGGCTATATAAACGGAAACGGGAGGGATGCCTCTGTGAGAAGAAAAGTGCGAAATTTGACGGCGTTTCTGCTGGCATTGGTGCTGATACTTGGCAGTATGCCATTGACTTACGCGGCGGGATATAGCATCACCGTCAATGCTCCGACAGGGAACGATCTGCCCTATTGGGTGTTCGAGAAAGCGGGCGTAGACAGCGCGGATGTGCTGAACCTGACGGCCAACGAGGGGCATACTCTGCCCACAGGTAAGGTCGCCCGCGTGTCGCTGGCCGTGGGCAAAAACAAAGAAGATGAAGCGAGCTGTGGCATTTCTATCAATGGGATGTACTATGTGCAGTCCGTGACGCTTGACCATCCGGATTTCTTCACCGGCACGGTGGAAATACAGGTAGGTAAGGACGCCCAGTGGACCGAGGAAACGTGGGGCAGCATCACGCCGCTGGAGAATTCCAATATTATTGGCCGCGTGCAGTTCAAGAACGGTACATTCACCGGCGATGTAAGCATCACCGTCAGTCCTATGACCGCGCAGCAGGCAGAGACAGCGCAGAAGCAGAATCAACGACAGGTGGTGCCGCAGGGCAAATACACTGTCAAAGAGATTTCTGAAGCTATTTACGGCATTCTGGCGCAGAAGCGCTCTGCGTTGGGTTTGGAAGATAGCGACTATCTTCTCTCTGGGGACGAGCTGACCTATGCCGGCAGCTCCGCCACGGACTGGCTGCCCATCGGCTTGAGCCGATGCGGTGTGGAAGACGATTACGACGCCTACCTCGCAGCGTTGCAGACCTACGTCGAGCAGAAATACCGTGAGCCGGACAAGCTGGACAGGGTGAAGGCTACCGAGTGGCATAGAATCTCCCTTGCTGTGCTGGCCTGCGGCGGCGACCCCACCCATTTTGGTAAGGACGCGGACGGCAACGACATCAACCTCATCGCGGACGGCGTATATGACCGCGGTAAGACCGTGGACATCGGCGCACAGGGGTTAAACGGTTGGCTGTGGGGACTTATCACGCTGGACAGTATGAAGTACAACATCCCTGCGGGCTCGTCTTACACCCGCACGGAGATGATCAAGAAGATACTGTCCTTCCAGCTCCCCGACGATGGTTTCAACCTGCGCTTTGCACAGGGCAGCACCGCCGACCCGGACATCACGGCCATGGCGATACAGGCGCTTGCGCCGTACTACCGTAACGCCACCTTCAACGTGAAAGACCCGGTGGACAAGGCACTGGACTGCCTTTCAAAATTGCAGCTGGACACCGGCGACTTCCGCAGCTGGGGCACACGGAACTCCGAGTCCGTGTCACAGATCATCGTGTCGCTGTGCTCCATCGGTGTTGATCCGCAGAACGACTCACGGTTCATCAAGAACGGCATCAATCTGCTGGATGCCCTGTTCTACTACCAGCAGGAAGACGGCGGATTTGCCCACTCCTACGAGTCCGACCCCGGCAATCCCTCCGCCATCCCCGGCGAGAGCAACAGCATCGCCACCGACCAGGCTCTGCTGGCACTGGTGGCCGTATGGCGGCAGGCACAGGGTATGAGCATCCTGTACGATTTCCGCCCCGGCAGCGTGTCCGCCAAGATACTGACGCCGGAGGAAAGCGAGGTGTCCTTTGCGGGCAGCTACGAGTTTACCGAGGCCGACCAGCAGCAGACGGACGCCCTGCCAAAAAAGCTGTCCACGGAGAACGATGCCGAGGTGACAGCCCTGCTGGACAAGCTGAAAATGAGCCGTGATTTCGAAGGCTACGATACCTACATGACTAAGCTGACGCAGGCAAAAGCCGACATAGACGCACTGTACGCGGAGATAGAGAGCATCAACGTGGACATTCAAGAACAAATCATCCCCATGACCGATCCGGGACTGGGCGAGAAGTCCACGGTGGACAGGCTGGTGAAGCGCTACAAGGTGCTGTCAGGCCACGACAAAGAGCTTGTCCAGAACTGGGACGCCGTACTTTCCGTGAAGGCGCAGACGGACGCAGCACAAAGAAACCTGTTTCTTATCATCGGTGGCGCGGTAGTCGTTATGGTAGCTGCGACGGTGGTCATCCGCCGCAGGAGGGAGAGCAAATGAGAAAGCATATCACAAGATTACTCACAGCCTTGCTGACACTGGTGATACTTTTGCCCATCGTAGCACAAGCTGCTCCCACGGACGGCTGGACAGATGAGGCGGAGCAGGCGTATCAGACAGTGACGCAGCTGGTCATCCAGCGCGTCACCGAGAGCAAGGACTACCTTGCCACCGCTACGCAGGAAGAGAACGCCAAGGCGGTCTATGCCCTGTGGACTTCCGGCGCAGCTGTCCCCAGCGGCTTCTATGACGAATACCTGCAAGCGCTGGCTGACTGGCTGGATCTCGCGGTCAAGCGGGGCAAAACGGCCTACATCCCCGGTGTTATCCGCACGGTGGCGGATATGGGGCTGGATGTGACGGACTTCGCCGGACACGACCTCATGGATGCCTTGCGGAAGCCGGAGCTGGTGGAAGCGGACGAGGATCGGCTGGATATGCTGATGGACTTGGATGCCGCCGGTGACGCCGGCAAGACCGACGAGTTCAACGCCCTCCGTGAAACGCTGCTGACAGAAGCGCTTGCTCGCCAGCAGAGCAGCGGCGAGTTCCGCTATACCTCTAAGTGGCCTGCGGAACTAAAACAAAAAGGCGTGGACGATGAGCCGGATCGCTTTGACTATATCCTACTGACGGCAAAATCCGTACAGGCCCTTGCACCTTATCAAAACCGCAAGGACGTGTCCACGGCCATAGATAAGGCACTGGATTATCTCTCCGAGCAGCAGCTCCCCAGCGGCGGTTTCGTCAAATACGGCGATGAGGACGTGGAGGAGGACGCGGCGGTGCTGGAGATGCTGGCCGCGCTGGGAATTTCCCTTACGGACGAGCGTTTCACCAAGGACGGCCATACCGTGCTGGACGGCATGATGGGGTGGTATCAAGGGTTCTATTTTGAGGATGCGAGAAATGAGCCGTATCAGGGTTTCTACCGCGAGGACCATTGGTGGAGGTATAAGGAGTCGTGGGGCGGCTGGTATGAGGCCGGCTCCAGCCTGATGAAAGATCCGGACGGCGGAGAGGGAGTTGTTTCGCGCAGAATGTATGACAACGCCGAGCCCTATAGTGGCCTATGTACGATGCGTAGGATAGCTGGAAACAGTACAAAAATTGATAACCCTCCTGCGAGCAACGAAGTAAAACCCTCATCCATTAATTATAAGGCATTGTTGCAGGAGCAGGCAGATACGTCTTACCAAAAGGTAGAAGATGGCTGGTTTTGGGATGAAAATGTGACTATTGTTTCTGAATCAGCTATTTCCCACTATGCCAAAGAGGTACTGTCGCTGGAGCAGGCGCAGGGCAAATTGACTAAAGAACAAAAAGGCGAATTGCAGACGATCATGCAACACCTTACCGACACCAACAGTGAATACCTGATGGGGCTCAAATCCGCAACCTATTCGCCGGGCGCGGTGCGCGCCATGAAGGTCTTGGACATAGACCCTGCAGATGTCAATGGACTTGACTTCCTTGCGCCGCTTACCGATGTGAGCAGTAAGGGGACAGGAGATTTGGCGGATGCACTGAAGGATCTGGATTCTATCGATCTTTCTGTATGGCGATCCCGCGGCGTAGATGCTGACAGTGTAGTGGATAAATACGCCGCCAAAATGCTGCAAAACCAAATGGTGGACGGTAAGTTCAGTTACGATGCCGATAATTCGATTTGGGAGGAGGTGCAGTTCACCGCTGAGAATGTGGCCGCCCTTGCTCCCCATACTGACAAAGAATATATTGCCAAAGCAATAGACAAGGCTATCGAATACCTTTCATCCGTACAGTTTGCGGATGGCAGTTTCCCCGGCAGAGATGGCTTACCCGATGGAGAAGCTACTCTTGCCGTACTGGATATGATGAACGCCGCAGGCATCTCTTTGAATGATGACCGCTTCGTAAAAAACGGAAACACAGTGGCCGATGGGCTGAGAACGTTCTATATTGAGGGTGTGGGCTTTGTTTCCAAGACGGAGGTAGAGTCCTCTGTGGATGGTTTGAGTGATATCCCATCGTACGAAAACCCTGTTATGGACTTCTCCTCCGTTGTATCCGCCCTCACCTACCTCCAGGCCGCCGAGAACGGCAAGTTCGGCCCGGACGGTAAGGGTAACAGCGTGTTCGAGATCGTAGGCTCTGCCCTGACCGAAACGCCGCTGGGTGCGATACTGCTGGCCGTCATCATCGCCGCACTGTTGGCTTTCGGTATGATCCGCCGTTACCGCCGTATCAAGAAGGAGCAGTAATGTGAAAACAAAAATAGAGCATATCATTACCCTGCTTCTGACAATTCTTCTGCTGTTGTCCTGCGCGGCCTGCGGCCAAACGCAGACGGAGCAGCCGGAGGACACCGGCGATAAGGACCAATACATGACTGAGCCTGTCCCGGAGGGCAAGCCTGACCCGGTAGAGCCGCAGGACACGACGGTGGATACCACCGTGACGCACACCTGTACCTTCTCCATCTCCTGCGAAACAATCTTGGGCAACATGGATAAATGCGTGGAGAGCAAGCGGTTTCTCGTACCAGCGGACGGCATCATTTTCCCCGCCACAGAGGTGGAGTTCAGCGAGGGCGAGAGCGTCTTTGATGTCCTTCAGCGGGTATGTCGGGACAATGCCATCCACATGGAATCCAACTGGACTCCCATGTATAACAGTGCGTATGTAGAGGGAATCAATAACCTCTACGAGTTCGACGTGGGTAGCCTCTCCGGCTGGATGTATAACGTGAACGGCTGGTATCCCAACTACGGCTGTTCACGCTATCAGCTGAAGGATGGCGACGTGGTGGAGTGGCGCTATACCTGTGACCTGGGCTACGATTTGGGCAGTGGTATGGGCGGATGAATAGTAACGTCCCACTGATCCACGTCGATTCAGAAGATACAGAAGCACCGCCAGCAAAGCGGCAATCACGCTGCTTTGCTGGCGGTGACTTTTTGTTGTAAAAACCGCATTTATCGACAATTCCATACAAAAATCATCGTATTCGTGTAGACCATTGTAGAACGATTATATGACACAAATGTCCAAAAATCGTGTAAAATTAGCATGTCAAGAACAAAACGGCGTATGCCCACCGGCAAGAGGCCCACCGCGGTTTAACAGATGTTGGCTTTCAAAATACACAAGACAGGAGGGAACATCAGTGCCTTTAGTTTGCTACGTTTCGGAACTGGAAAAGAACGTTTCTTTGGACGCTGAACGTTTGCTGCGTCTTCTGGGTGTATCCGGAAAGCTGTCTGGGTTTCACTTTGCCGTGTATATGTTGGAACAGGTACAGGATAAGCCGGAGTATGTCCTGCTGATTACGAAAAGACTCTACAGCCAAACGGCACAATATTTTCATACTACTACCAACTGCGTGGAAAGGAATCTCCGAACCCTTGTGCAGGCGTGTTGGAGACAACCTGACCACAGCTTACTTGAGCGCATTGCAGGCCACCCGTTGTCGCAGCCACCGACGAACGCGCAGTTCATTGATATGGTAGCCGCTTTCCTCCGCAAGTAAGCTCTACACGGTTTAGCCCCCTCCGTCCACAGCGGCGGCGTATCCCCCTTGCGCTGCCGCTGTGGGTTTTATATAGACTGGCAGCTGCTGTCAAGAGTATTGACCTCGGCTGCGGGCCTATATGCCCATGCTCTTTGAAAAACGCACTTCGCGTGTCATAAAGCAGACAGGTACGTTCGTGCCGGTGTGAGCTATAGGACAGCGCTCGCCATGATCTTCCCATGGGGAGGGAGCGAAACAGGCGTTGTTCAGAAACAGAGCGGCACTCTGTTGGCCACGACCACCGGCGCCCTTAAAGATACTCCCGCATTGGACGCCCTCAAAGCATCGTGCGGCGCACCCATCAGCATGGGCCGGGGTGAGATTCCCGTGAGGCTGGCAGCCACCAGCCGCCTGTTTTGCTTGAGATTTTTCCTTAGATGAATTTGAAATAGATGCATCTAAAGATGTATCGGCAGAGGAAGCCCCCATCCATTGTTAAGGATAGGAGCTTCCTCTGCTGATATAATTCCATATCAATTTTTTGCGCGTATCACAGCACCATGTTACAATTCCTTTGAAGCATGGTGCTGTGGCCACAGAAGGGAGGCTGCTATGAGTATTGACCACGGAGACACCAACAAAAGCCTTGGCGGAAAGCGGACATACACCGTTGAGGAAATCGCAAAAATTCTTGGTATCGGGAGAACTGCTGCATACAACCTTGTCCACTCCGGCGTGTTCAAGATGGTGCGGATCGGTTCTTCCATCAGAGTTTCCAAAGTGTCCTTTGATGATTGGCTGGATAAACAGACGCTGTAGGAGGTTTATTATGGCATCTATCAAAAGACGTAGAGGCAAATATCATGTCGTATATTACTACTTAAATGAATGCGGAGAAAAGAAACAGAAATGGGAGTCCTTCAATACGGAAGCGGAAGCAAAACACCGCAAGGCAGAGATCGAATATAAACAGGGTAACCGCACCTTTATATCACCCAATAAGACGACCGTTTCCGCCTTTCTCGATGACTTTGTGAGCTTGTATGGGGTGAAAAAATGGAGCCCCAGCACCTATGAAGCCAATACGGGGCTGATCCGCAACTATATTGCCCCGCTGCTTGGCGACACACTGATGCAGGACGTAACTACCATCGCAGCGGATCGGTTTATTACAATACTGCAAAGGACGAAATGCCCTGTTTTTAAGAACCGATACAGCAAAACGGAGTACATGACACCTGCCAATATTGAGCGTATCAATAAACTTCTTCGATGTGCTTTCAAACAGGCTGTACGCTGGGACATCGTCGCAAAGAACCCGTTTGATAACACAACTCTGCCAAAGGTCAAGCGCAAACCCCGTGAGATCTGGGATGCGGCAACGATTCGAAAAGCGTTGGATGAATGTAAAGATGGGCGTCTTTATGTTGCTATCAACCTGTCGTTTGCCTGCTCGCTGCGAATCGGAGAGATCGTTGGCCTGACTTGGGACAACATTCACATTTCCGACGCGGATATTGCCAACGACAACGCCTATCTGTGTGTGGAGAAAGAGCTGGCTCGTGTGAAGGAATCCTCGCTTGCTGTTTTGGGCGAAGAAGAAATCATCAAAAAATTCCCTCGAACCATGTACTTGGAAAATGCCAGCACGGTGATCGTGCTGAAAACGCCTAAAACGGAAAGCAGTGTTCGTAAGGTGTGGATGCCCAAAACAGTGGCTTACATTTTGCGGGAGTGGAAGGATTCGCAGGATAAGCAAAAAGAGTTTCTGGGTGATGAATACCTCGACTACAATCTCGTTGTAGCACTGCCAAATGGACGCCCCTGCGAGGAAACAGTTATTTCCAATGCTTTCCGGAGATTGAAGCGGGATGCTAAGCTCCCTAATGTGGTGTTTCATTCTCTCCGTCATTCCAGCACGACTTATAAGCTGAAACTTAATCACGGCGACATCAAAGCCACACAGGGCGACACAGGGCATTCACAGGCCGATATGGTCACAAAGGTCTATGCGCACATTCTTGATGAAGACCGCAAGGTCAATGCCCAGAAGTTTGAAAGTGCGTTTTACGCAAACCCAGATCTGCGCAGTGTGAAAGCGCCTGATGAACCACAGACTGCATTGGACGTGCAGAGTATCATCGTACAGCTCCAGCAGTCCCCCGAACTCTTAAGTGCGCTCACATCGCTCATATCGAACCAGGGTTGCAAATGACTGATTTGTGCCATGGTGCCAAGGTGGTGCCAAACGGCGAAAAATACAAAAACCGGTTCGATATGAAAAAGGGGTGCCAAAAAGATGCAGCGGCTGAATTTCGGGTGCTGCCGCTGTCATTGAAACAACGCACTCAAAAGCGAAAAAACGCCGCGATCCGTTGAGATCACAGCGTTTTTGGTACGCCTGCCCGGGCTCGAACCGGGGGCCTCGGGCTTAGGAGGCTCGCGCTCTATCCAACTGAGCTACAGACGCATATTGTGAAGTTGTAGGGGAATTGGTGCCATTGGTAATTGATGTCCCTGTCCTTAGGAGGCGGTCGCTCTATACAACTGAGCTACGGAGGCGTGTGCAACTGGTATTGTACCGTAGGCGGCGGCATTTGTCAACGGCGCCGCGGCGAAAAAGTTGACGAAAGGGCTTGCAATCGGTCCTTTGCAGGCATATAATACAAAGGTTAGTGAATTTACCCGAGAGAAAGGGGTTTTTACCTTTGCAGAACGAAAAACTGAGAAACGTGGCCATTATCGCCCACGTCGACCACGGCAAGACCACGCTGGTGGACCAGATGCTCAAGCAGGGCGGCGTGTACCGCGAGAACCAGGAGACGGTGGAGCGTGTCATGGACTCCAACGACCTGGAGCGTGAGCGCGGCATCACCATTCTGGCCAAGAACACCGCCATCCAGTACGGCGACACCAAGATCAACATCGTGGATACCCCGGGCCACGCCGACTTCGGCGGCGAAGTGGAGCGTATCTTGAAGATGGTCAACGGCGTCATCCTGCTGGTGGACGCCGCCGAGGGCCCTATGCCCCAGACCCGTTTCGTGCTCAGCCGCGCGCTGGAGCTTGGCCATCGTGTTATTGTGGTTATTAACAAGATCGACCGTCCCGACCAGCGTATCCACGAGGTCATCGACGAGGTGCTGGAGCTGCTGCTGGACCTGGACGCCACCGACGAGCAGTTGGACAGCCCTATGCTGTTCTGCTCCGCCCGCAACGGTACCGCCAGCTATTCCCCCGACGTGGTGGGCACGGACCTGAAGCCGCTGTTCGATACCATTCTGGACTACATCCCCGCGCCGGAGGCCGACCTGGACCAGCCCTTCCAGATGCTGGTCAGCTCCATCGACTATAACGAGTTCGTGGGCCGTATCGCCATCGGCCGTATCGAGCGCGGCGTGCTGAAGCAGAACCAGGAGATCGCCGTGTGCAACTACCACGACCCGGACGCCCCTGCCAAGAAGGCCAAGGCTGTCAGTATGTACGAGTTCGCCGGTCTGGGCAAGGTGCCCATCACCGAAGCGACGGCGGGCAATATCATCGCCCTCAGCGGCATCGGCGATATCACCATCGGCGATACCATCTGCGCACCCGACTGCGTGGAGCCGCTGCCCTTTGTGAAGATCAGCGCCCCCACGGTGGAGATGACCTTCTCCGTCAACGACAGTCCCTTCGCCGGGCGCGAGGGCAAGTTCGTCACCAGCCGCCAGCTGCGTGACCGCCTGTTCCGCGAGACGCTGAAGGACGTGTCCCTCCGCGTCAGCGAGATCGAGGGCGCTATGGACGCCTTCAACGTGGCGGGCCGCGGCGAAATGA
>OLWZ01000827.1_pt1 | contig 16253 bp, 10 predicted proteins | sample 1674011 | NCBI WGS metagenome assembly OLWZ01 (sample SAMEA103958137, study PRJEB25191) | human gut metagenome | biome: human-associated habitat [ENVO:00009003]; feature: intestine environment [ENVO:2100002]; material: feces | place: Germany | collected 2013/2015 | reverse complement strand
GTTGTAATCAAAGGAAAATGAGATCGCAATTTATCGAATGAAGTTTGTCATGATCTTCTGCTCTGTCTCAGGAGCCTCGATACCGGCCTTTTTACCGGCTTCAATGCATTTTAAGAGCCATGCCATATTATTGCCTACTGTACGCATGATCTGAAGGCCCTCGGCGTCTTTTCTGACGTCATCCGGGGTATTGCCGTGAACCATTGTCCAGTAGTTTCCGGACACGACAGGCATCTGATGATAGGTAAAGTATTTGATCAGAACATCCAGAGTAGCAGTAGTACCGGCACGTCTTGCGGAAGCAACAGCTGCGGCAGGCTTGTGGATCATATCCTTTCCGGCCTTGGAAGCGAATTTATCCATGAATTCGATGATCTGTCCGGAAGGAGAAGCCCAGTAAACCGGAGAACCAACAATAAGGGCGTCAGCCTCTTTCATAATGGCAGCTGCGTCAGCAACGTTTTCCTGAGAAGGATCCCCGGCCTGGAAGATTTCTGCCTCCACACCGTTCTTCTTTAAGGTTTCTGCGATCTCTGTAAGAGCTGTATAAGTGCAGCCTTCTTTGCGAGGACTGCCGTTGAGTAATAAAACTTTCATTATTGTCATCCTTTCATATGATTTTTTAAGTCATCATACTTTCAATTATATACAGAGAAAAAATAATGTCAATGTTTGAAAAAAACAGAAAAAATTTTCCCGGGTAGGGTTTGAGAAAGGAAATACAAACCCTTGGAAAGCCCATTTTATAAGGCTTTTCGGCCTGTTTTCCGGCTTTGTAAAAAAAATTGAAATTTTTCAAAAAAAAGCTTGCAATTATAAAAAAGGTATGGTATTATTTAACTCGTCGCTGAGGGAAATACAAAACAGCGAAACATAAAAAAGAAATATGGCTCCATGGTCAAGCGGTTAAGACACCGCCCTTTCACGGCGGTAACAGGGGTTCAAATCCCCTTGGAGTCATCTTGCGAGCTGGAAAATGAAATTTTCGAGTGGCACGCAGAAAGCAATGTAAAAAGAGAATGCGCCGATGTGGCTCAATTCAGGCTTATTGACTTTGTCAATAAGAGGTGAGCAGACAAGCGAAGCTTGTGCTCTGCCAATTGAGCGATGAAGCATGTAAAAACAGAATACGCCGATGTGGCTCAATTGGCAGAGCAGCTGATTTGTAATCAGCAGGTTAACGGTTCGAGTCCGTTCATCGGCTTTCATGTGAGGACCTGTAGCTCAGTTGGTTAGAGCAACCGGCTCATAACCGGTCGGTCCCGGGTTCGAGTCCCTGAAGGTCCACTTTAGTTCTATATTTTATATTCTGTATATGTCTGGCCCGGTGGCTCAGCTGGTTAGAGCGCCGCCCTGTCACGGCGGAGGTCGTCGGTTCGATCCCGATCCGGGTCGCTTTAAAAAGTCTGCGGAAGCAGGCTTTTTTCGTGTATAAAATTTTTTCCAGCTATAAAAGATGCCGTATTCCAGACATAGAAAAAAGTCTGAAAGACGGCATCTTGCTTAACAGATAAATTAACGGATAAAGTTTGTGCCGACGCGCGGTTCCTTTTCCGGAAGACCAAAGGATTCTTTTCCGAGCTGGATGCTCTTCATCAGAAAACTCATATTCCGTGCAAGGGTACGCATGATCTGCAGGCCTTCGAGATCTTGCTGTGCTTCGTCCGCATTATTTCCATGGATACTGTTCCAATACTGGCCGGAAGCAACCGGCATGCCGGAGATGGTGAAGTATTTGTTCAGCTCATCAAAGGTAGCGGAAAGACCGCCGCGGCGTGCAGAGACAACCGAAGCGCCGACTTTCATGGTCTTGTCAAAGTGTGTGCTGTAGAACAGACGGTCAAGAAAAGCAATAAGTGTTGCATTTGCAGATGCATAATAAACCGGACTTCCGACAACAAGGCCGTCAGCCTCTTCAAATTTCGGAGCAACCTCATTTACCATATCGGAAAAAGCACATTTTCCGAGCTTGGAACAGGCACCGCAGGCAACACAGCCGCGGATATCTTTATTTCCGATATGTACGATTTCCGCCTCAATACCGTTTTCTGTAAAGACTTTTTCCATTTCGTGCAGGGCAGTATAAGTGCTGCCTTTTGCGTGAGGACTTCCGTTGATTAATAATACTTTCATTTGATGGTACCTCTCTTTCGTAATTTCCTTTATTATAACACCGGAAAAGATGCAAATAAAGACGCTTTTTTGGGCAAAAACTGATCTTAACAGAAATAGCTGCTGGACGGTATAATACAATCAGCAAAGAAGGCAAAACTTGCAATGGGAGGTTACCAAATGAAGATAGAGAGAATTCTGATTGAAGATCAGATGGCACCGATCGGGCTGGATGAGAAAAAACCGGCATTTTCCTGGCTGCTGACGGCAGAAGAAGGAGAACAGAATCTGATGCAGAGCGCATGCCGGATCGTTGTGCGCACCGGAGAAGATACTGTGTGGGACAGCGGAAAAATGGAAACCGGCGTATCAACAGGGATTGGTTATGAAGGAGAAGCACTGCAGCCCTGTACCAAATATGAGGTAAAAGCAGAGGTGTGGGATAACCACGGCGGAAAAGCAGAAGCAGAAAGTTCCTTCGAGACAGGCCTTATGGATTCTTTGTATGCAGCATGGGAGGGAGCTGAGTGGATCGGCGCACCGCATGCGACGGTATGCGCGGAAAACCGCGGTGTTTTTACAATCGAGAGTGAATTTCGGATGGAAGGCGGGAAGGGAGAAGCGGGTATCGTCTTTGGAGCCAATGACTTCCGTCTGAACGATCATACGAAAAATGAGCTTGGCATGGAAGGGGAGAACTATATCCGTTATGCTGTGTGCCTTGAGGATGGAGATGCACGCCTCGAAATTTACCGCGTGGGCTATGCGCCGGAGGATACAGCGGAAAAACCGTTTGCCGTTACAAAACTGGTCAACTGGAAAGAGAAAACACAGGAAATCCTGACACCAGAGAATGCCGATGCCTTTCATAAGCTGACCGTAGAGGTTGACGGCAATGTGGCATACGCCTATGTCGACGGCATTCTCGTGGATGCCATTGAAGAGCATGGATTTTTTGGAACGAAAGTATCAGGCCGCCAGCTGAATCCGAGAGGAAATAACGATGTGCTGCCGTATCCGAGACTGAATGAGATCGGATTTTATGCAGGAAAAGGGACGACAGGATATTTTAAGAATCTGACCGTAAGAAACGTAAGAAAACCATCCGCGGAAATTGTTCGTGAGACGCCGGAAGGACGGCTGGATGGGGGAAAAAGTATCTTTGCGGATCAGATTCCGGTGGAAAACGGATACTTTAAAGTAGAAGACAGCCAGATTACGGCAGATCCGTCCCATCATTCAATTCCAATGCTGCGGTCGTGTATTTCCTGCCAGAAAGAGAAAAAACTGGCATCGGCACGCCTTTATATTACTGCGCGCGGTATCTACGACTGCCGGATCAACGGACAGGAGATCACGGAAGATCTGCTGCGTCCGGGTCTGACACAGTATGACCACAGAATGAACTATCAGACATACGATATCACAGGGCTGATGAAACCGGGCCGAAACGGAATCGGCGTGACGCTGGCATCGGGCTGGTGGAGCGAGGCACAGACCTTTGTGGTGAAGAACTTCAATTACTTTGGAGACAAGGAGAGTCTGCTTGCCAAGGTTGTCATGAAGTACGAGGACGGCAGCCGCGAGGTCTTTGGAACAAATACCGAGGATTGGAAGTATTTCGGAGAAGGTCCTTACCTGTTTTCCAGCTACTTTGCCGGAGAGCAGTACGATGCGCGCCGGGCAGAGGTTTACGAAACTTATTCTCTGCCGGAGTTTGATGACAGCACCTGGGAAAAGCCAGTTGTTGTGGATACCGTCATGATCGAAGAGTTCTGCACGATGCCGGGCTTTGGACGGTCCTGGCCGGCGGTTCATGAGCAGAAGCCGGAATATATCGGTGAGTACGATGCGCCGGTGCGGATTGTGGACCGGAGAACGGCAAAGACGAGAAAAGAGCTGTTCCCGGGTGTGTATCTCTACGATCTGGAACAGGAGATGGCCGGTGTACCGCGGATTACACTGCATGAGAAGGCGGGCACAAAGATCATCATCCGCTATGCGGAGGTGCTTTATCCGGATCTGCCGGAGTATGCCGGAAAAGAAGGCACGATGATGCTGGAAAATTACCGGGATGCGACGAGTACGGATGTTTATATCTGCCGCGGCGGGGAAGAGGTGTTCCAGCCGAAGTTTACCTTCCACGGCTACCGCTATATTGAGATCAGCGGTGTGGAGCATGCGCCGGAGCTGGAAGAAGTAGAGAGTCTTCAGTATTCTTCTGTGACGGAATTCCATGGAAGCCTTACGAGTAGCCATAAACTGCTGAACCGGTTTGCCGAGAATGTTTCCTGGTCACAGAAATGCAACTTTATCAACATTCCGACCGACTGCCCGCAGAGAAATGAGCGCATGGGCTGGGCGGGCGATACGCATATTTTCTGCCATACGGCGCTCAACAACAGCAGCCTGAAGAAATTCTATGAGCGGAACCTGCAGGCGATGTGTGATCTGCAGACACCGGAAGGCCAGTACCCGGAGATTGCACCGGTGGGCGGCGGATTCGGCGGCATTACGTATGAGTGTGCGAGTATTTTTATGGCGTGGGAACTGTATGAGCAGTATGGGGATATCCGCACACTGGAGAAATTTTATCCTGGCATGCAGAAATATATGGACTATATGAAGGATAAGGGTCTGCCGGGAACGAAGGTAAATCCGGCGATCGGACCGCTTGGCGACTGGCTGGCACCGGAAGAGACGGATCTGCTGCTTTTATGGAATGCATTCTATTATAAAGAAGCCGATCTGATGAGCCGGATTGCCGGTGCGCTCGGAAGAACAGAGGAGCAGCATCAGTATGAGGCGCTTGCTGCGAAGGTGAAGAAATTCTGGAATGAGACATTTGTACTTCCGGATTCCGGAAAGACCTGCAATGCGGAGGGAACGCTGTGTGATACGCAGTGCTCGTATGCAATTGCACTGTCTTATGGTGTGGCAGAAGACAGAAAGAGAATAGGAGAGCATCTGATCCGAAAGACGAGAGCGATCGGCCATACGGTCGGAACGGGATTCTTTGGAACGGGTATTCTGAACCAGATGCTGACCGAGCAGGGCGCTGTGGAGGATGCCTGGAAGATGATGCTGCAGACGGCATTCCCGTCGTGGCTGTATCCGGTGACCCAGGGAGCGACGACGATCTGGGAGCACTGGGATTCCTACACGAAGGAAAAAGGCTTCGGCGGACAGAATGCGATGAACTCGTTCAATCATTATTCTCTCGGAAGCGTTCTTTCCTGGCTGTATCACACGGGACTTGGTATCCAGAGAGACGAGACAAAACCGGGTTATCAGCACATTCTGCTGAAACCGCAGCCGGGCCCGCTCGAGTTTATGAAAGGTTCCGTAGACAGCCCGTACGGCGTGATTTCTGCCGGATGGGAGCGGAAAGGTGGCAAAATATGGTATCAGGTTACGATTCCGGTCAATACAACGGCAACCCTGTTTAAAAACACGGAGGATCCGGCGGATACTGTGGAACTGGGAAGCGGAACGTATACTTTTATGCTGTAAAAAGAAAACCCGAAAGGCTCCGGCAAAGAAATGGGAGACTTTCGGGCGGAAAGTGAAACGCTGTCGGAGAGAAGAGAACTCCGGCAGCGTTTTTTTTGTCATGCTTATTTTTCGGCAGTCATGTGCAGATGACGTTTGATCGCTTCAAAGCTTTCCTGACTGATGACATGCTCGATGCGGCAGGCATCTTCCGTGGCGGTCTGCTCATCAACACCAAGGCTCATCAGGCCGCGGGAGAGGAGCTGGTGGCGCTCATAGATCATCTCTGCGATCGCGCGTCCGCTGTCGGTCAGGTAGATGTAGCCTTCCGGTGTTACGCGGATCTGCTCTTTTTCTCTTAAGTTTTTCATGGCAACGCTGACACTTGATTTTTTAAAGCCAAGTTCTTCTGCAATATCAACACCGCGTACAACGGGTTTTTTCTGACTTAAGACTAAAATAGTTTCCAAATAATTTTCTGCGGATTCGTTCGTTTTCAGCAAGATGTTCACCTCGTTTTTCTAAATAGCTGAAGATTCATAAATATATATACATATAGAATAGCATATTTTTCGGAATAGGGCAATGATGGTTTTTGATGGTTTTTCTTAATTTCAGAAAAGTTGTAAGATTTCAGAAAAAAAGACAATGAGGATAGAAGAAGAAAAGCAAGATAAAAGATGACAGGGGGCAAAAAGAGAGGTAAAATAGGAAAAAACAATGAAATTTAGATGGAGGTTAGAGCATACCATGGAACAGGTGATAAAGAAAAGACTGCAGCAGGTGATGGATGCATCCGTTGCAAAAGGAGAGACACCGGGCTGTCTTCTGATGGTGATCAAAGACGGAGAAGAGCAGGTTTATCTGGAGAGCGGATATGCGGATATCGAAGCGAAAAAGCCGGTTTCCCGCGATAATATTTTCCGTCTCTACTCCATGAGCAAACCGATTACCGCGACGGCCATGATGATTCTGGTAGAGCGCGGAATCGTCGATCTGGCGGATCCGGTCAGCAAGTATCTGCCGGGCTTCCGGAACCCGGTTGTATGTACAGCGGATGGGAAGATAGAAAAAGCGGAGAGGGAGATCCTTCTGGAGGATATTATGAATATGACATCCGGGCTGACGTACGGCGGAACGGATGAGACGGGACGGCAGACCGATGCACTTTTTCAGGAGGTGATCCACGGACTTAAGGAAGAAAACGGCGGAACGATCAGTACAGTAGAATTTGCAAACCGTCTTGGAAAAGTCCCGCTTCTGTATCAGCCGGGCCAGTCCTGGAGTTATGGAACGTCGGCGGATGCCGTAGGTGCGGTGATTGAGGTGGCAAGCGGCATGCGCTTTGGGGATTTTCTGAAAAAAGAAATTTTCGAGCCGCTCGGCATGAACGATACCGATTTCTGGGTTCCGGCAGAAAAGCAGGATCGTCTGGCGAAGGTGTATGACTGCAGGGAGGGACAGCCGTCCGTCCGTTATCTGGACAATAACCTTGGCATTCAGAACGATATGGCGTACCGCCCGGCATATGAGGCAGGCGGAGCAGGCCTTGCATCTACCATCGACGATTATGCGAAATTTACGCAGATGCTGCTGAACGGCGGCACCTACAACGGTGTACAGATTCTCCGTCCGGCGACGGTAAAATTTCTGGGAGGCCACACATTAAGCGCGGTACAGCAGGCAGGCTTTGATAACTGGATCGGTCTGGAAGGATTTTCCTACGGAAATCTGATGCGTGTTCTGGTAGATCCGACGCGTGCGGTAACGCTGGGAAGCAAGGGTGAGTTCGGCTGGGACGGCTGGCTTGGATGCTACATGGAAGTCGTGCCGGAGCAGAATATGACATTTCTGATGATGACCCAGAAAAAAGATGCCGGAACGTACACCCTGTCCCGGAAGATCCGAAATATTATTTTCAGCGAATAACTTTTCATGAGAGTGATTCTCAAGTAAGGCCTTCCGGCCCGTCAGATCAGACGAAAAAAGTGCCGGAAAAGAAACAACTTAACGAATCAGACGGAACATATGAGCAAATTGCTGTAAAACTACGTCGAATTTTGTCTAAAACGGATATTTGCAGTGAGACAGATGTATGCTATTTTAGTGTCAGTCGAAAATGAAGGCGATTTCACTACTACTTTCAGAAAAAACAGCAAAAAAGGAATATCGTGTAAGCTTTTGACCGATTTTGAAGGAAATAAAAGAAAGAATTCAAAATCATGAAAAAAAGACCAAAAAGCAGAAAGGATGCAGAAAATATGATTTCGTTACCGTTAAAGTTTGATGAAGTAGAGAGTGTAGAAGAATTTGTAAATATGGTGAAACGCCTGGATTACGACGTTGACGTAAAAATAGGACGATGCGTCTTTGATGCGAAATCCCTGATGAGTGTCCTGATGATCGCCGGAAACCCGGATGCGGTTGTGGAAGCCCATACGAACGATATCGAAGCATTTAAAAAGAAATTTAAGGATTACCTTCAGTAAGAAAAAAAGTCGGAAAGGCACTGTGTGTAAGATGCATGGTGTCTTTTTTGATGCACGAAAAAGCGGGTGAAGTATCTTGCCGGGGAGACGTGTACATGGTAAAATAAAGTCTATTGGGATGGAAATAAGAGAATCAAAAGAACGGGCTGATGTAGAAGAAGTTTTTCGTAAAAAAGGAGGTACAAAGTGGAAGAAGAGAAACTGGAAAGAAGCATCAGAAAATCAGAGATTCCCGGACTTACGAGGGAAGAGGAGGAAGCACAGCTTGCGAAGGTGATCGGGATTGCCGAGCAGAATCTGGAACAGGCGAAGGCGGATATCCGGCTGGCGAATGAGGACCTGGCGGATCTGATGGAGACGTACGACGCAAAAGAGGCGGAAGGCCTGGCGCTCTGGAACAACGCGACGGCGAAGCTGAATGCGTACCAGCACGGCATGGCGCGGCTGGAAAAAGCGAGAAAGAAGCCGTATTTCGGGCGGATTGATTTTCAGGATCCGCGGCTTTCGTTTTTAGAGTCCTATTACATCGGGCGCGTCGGCATTTCCGATGAGAAGGCGGAGCCAGTTGTGCTGGACTGGCGGGCGCCGATTTCCTCCGTCTATTATGAGAACAGCACCGGGCCGTGCAGCTATACGGTGAGTTCAGAGGGTACTTTTTCGATTGATCTGAAAAGAAAGCGGACGTATGAGATTGAAAATGACCATCTGAAAGACTTTTTTGATTCCGATGTGGTAGCGAACGATGAGCTGCTGACAAAGTATCTGGCGAAGAACAAAAAAGCGGTGCTCGGTGAGATCATTGCGACGATCCAGCAGGAGCAGAACCTCATTATCCGCAGATCCCCGAAGACGAATCTGATCGTACAGGGCGTGGCTGGCTCCGGAAAGACGACGGTGGCGATGCACAGGATTTCGTACATCCTCTATAATTACGAGGAGGACTTCCGGCCGGAGGATTTCTATATCATTGGAAGCAACCGCATTCTGCTGAACTACATTACCAGCGTTCTGCCGGAACTCGATGTGTACGGCATCCGTCAGATGACGATGGAGCAGCTTTTCATCCGGCTTCTGTATGAGGACTGGGACGAAGAAAAGTACATGGTACACACCATCGACCGCGCGGATGAGAAAAACAGCATAAAGGGCGGAAGCGGCTGGTTTTTCGATCTGGAAAATTTCTGCCGTACGTACGAGGCAGAGCAGATTCCGCGGGAGCCGGTGCGGCTGGAAAAAACGGGAACATTGCTTCTGGACGCCGAGTATATTGATAACTATTGCAGGGAGCAGTCCACACTTTCCATGGAAGGAAAGATGTGCATGCTGAACGAGATCCTGCTGGCAAAATTTGAGAATGAGGTTTCGGGAAAAGAAGTGACGTTTCCGGCGCGCGAAAAAAAGGCGCTGAAGCGGAAATACGAGAAATATTTTGGAGATGGAAAATGGCGGGGATCCATTTTTGATCTCTATTTACAGTTTCTGGAGCAGCAGGCGGAGAAAGGAAAAGCGGTGGAAGTGCCGGAAAACTCCTTTGATGTCTATGATCTGACGGCGCTGGCATACCTCTATAAGCGGATCAAGGAAAACGATCCCGTGCGCGAGGCGAGCCATGTGGTCATCGACGAGGCGCAGGATTTCGGGATGATGGCGTACCAGGTGCTTCATTACTGTCTGCGTGACTGTACGTATACCATTATGGGAGATACGTCGCAGAATATCCATTTTTCCTACGGCCTGAACGACTGGGAGGAGTTGAAAAAGCTGATTCTGACCGGCACGTACGATGCGTTCGGCGTTCTGCGGAAGAGTTACCGGAATACGGTGGAGATCTCCGATTTTGCAAACGAGATTCTGCGGCATGGGGACTTTGCGATCTATCCGGTGGAGCCGGTGCTGCGGCACGGAACGGCGGTGCGGAAAGAAGCATTTGACGATGAAGAGGCGCTGCTCGCCGCGGGTGTTCAGACAATCAAGACATGGCAGGCGCAGGGATATGAGACGATTGCCGTTGTATGCCGGGATGAGGCAGAAGCGGCTGCGACGGCGCGGAAGCTGAAAAAATATGTGCCGGTTGTGGAGGAGGATCTCGAGACGGCAGAGTTCGGCGAGGGCGTGATGGTGCTCCCGGTGGCATATACGAAAGGTCTTGAGTTCGATGCGGTGCTGCTTCTTGATCCGACGGAAGAAAAATATCCTGAAAATGACGGGCAGGTGAAGCTGCTTTACGTGGCGGCGACGCGGGCACTGCATGAGCTGGCGGTGCTGTATACAGGAGAACTGACGGGAATCCTTGCCAAAGAAGCGCCGAAGGGCCGTCACAATCAGGAATTTGCCATGGAGACGCTGACGAAGGCGAAAGAGTATGAGAAGGTTTCGCTGACGCAGAAGGAGGTGCGTGAGGAGAACCGCGCGATCGGCATTCAGGAGATGGACGAGCGGAACAGCCATGGACCGAAACGGATTGTGATCAAGCCGGAGCAGAGGCCGGGAATGGCGCCTGGAAATACAAGCACGACCGGAACAGCGGTGATGGCAAAAGGCAGTACGGCAACGCGGAGGGCTGCGGCAGAAACGGGAGAAGAAATTGCCGCAAAGACAATGCAGCAGCGTGCACCGGAAGGGGTGTCATCTATTTTTGCTGGTGCGGCTTATCATGGAAAGGCAGGCGGCAAAGCGCCGGGAAGCAGACGGAGTGCAGGAACACAGGCAGGAATGCAATATGGAACGGGCACGGCCGGAGTGCAGAGTGCAAAAAGACCGGGCGGAGCAGGTATGGTACCAGGAGAAGCCGAGAAGACGGAGCGCCTGAATACCTCACCTTACGCTTTCGGTGCAATCCCGGAAAACGAGCTGCTGCGCATCAAGGGCCATTCGAAGATCAAGTGTGCGGTGAAATGGGCGAAGAAAGGAAAATCGGCGGTTGAGATTGCCAGCATGTACGGCATCTTACGCATCACCCCGATCGCGCCGGAGGTGATCCGCATCAGTTTCGTAAAGAGTGTGACCGCAAAAGTGCAGGACACGTACTGGAAGCCGAAGGCAGACACCGCGTTTCCGTGGAGTGCGAAAGAATCGAAGACGGCGGTTCTGGTCGAGACGGAAAAGCTGCGCGTCATGGTAGAAAAAAAGGACGGCGCGGTGCAGTTCCTGACGCCGGACAACAAACCAATCCTTTCCGAGAAGCGTGACGAGCCGCGCATGATCGACGGCGGCATGACATGGACGTTCTTCGACTGGAGCGGTTCCGAAAAGCTGAAAGCAAAAGGCATTCTTTCGACCGAGTGGCTGGATCTGACCGCGAAGGCGCGCTACGTCTCTTTTGGCGGAAAGCAGGCGCGGATGCCGCTGCTTGTTTCGAACCGCGGCTACGGCATTGCGGCCGCCGCGTCCCGGACGGCACTGCTGTGCAATGTACGGACGTTTGGAACGTATCTTCACACCGCAGGGGACGGACAGATTGATTATTACTTCATTCTCGGAAAAGACCGGGAGGAAATTGTAAAACAGTATAAAGAGCTATAAAAGGAGCAGACATTTTATGAAAACTCTGGTAATTGCAGAAAAACCATCCGTGGCACGCGACATTGCGCGCGTACTGGGGTGCAGCAAAAAAGAAAACGGAGCGCTGGAGGGAAACAAGTATATCGTTACCTGGGCGCTCGGCCATCTGGTGACGTTAAAAGATCCGGAAGACTATGACAAAAAGTATAAGGAATGGAATATGGCAGTTCTGCCGATGATGCCGGAAAAACTGCAGATCAAGGTCATTCCGCAGACGGGAAAACAGTACCATGCGGTGACGACACAGCTTGCGCGGAAGGACGTGAATGAGATTGTCATTGCAACCGATGCCGGACGCGAGGGTGAGCTGGTGGCGCGGTGGATTCTCGACAAAGCACATAACCAGAAGCCGTGTAAGCGTCTCTGGATTTCCTCTGTGACGGACAAGGCGATCCGTGAGGGTTTTGCCAATCTGAAGGATGCGAAAGAGTACGACAATCTCTACCGCGCTGCCGTTTCCCGTGCCGAGGCGGACTGGCTCGTCGGCATCAATGCGACGCGGGCGCTGACCTGTAAATACAATGCACAGCTTTCCTGCGGCCGTGTGCAGACGCCGACACTTGCCATGATCGCACAGCGCGAGCAGGAAATCCGTGAATTTGTCCCGAAACCGTATTACACGGTGACGGCCGCGGCGGGCGGTGTGGTCTACACCTGGAAAGATGAAAAATCGGGCGGCACAAGAATCTCCGATCCGGAAAAGGCAAAGCAGATCGCAGAGAAGGCAAAACGGTATCCGCTTGTCTTACAGAACGTAGAAAAGAAGAAAAAGCAGAAAGAAGCGCCATTGCTCTACGATCTGACGGAGCTGCAGCGCGATGCGAGCGCACGGTTCGGCTATTCGGCAAAACAGACGCTGAATCTGATGCAGAGCCTCTATGAGACCCATAAAGTCCTTACGTATCCGCGGACAGATTCACGGTATCTGACGAAAGATATTGTGCCGACGTTAAAAGAGCGGCTGGATGCGGTCAGCATCGGCCCGTACAAAGCACTGGCCCAGCAGGCGAAGCGCAGTCCACTGAACGGAAAGCTCTCCTTTGTCAATGATGCGAAGGTTTCCGATCACCATGCCATTATCCCGACGGAGCAGTACGTGCAGTTATCCGCACTCTCGAACGAGGAGCGCCGCATTTATGATCTTGTTGTGCGCCGTTTTCTTGCGGTACTGCTGCCGCCGTGTGTATATGAAGAGACGGTGATCCAGGCTTCCATCGAAAAGGAATGCTTTACTGCGCGCGGAAAGCGCATGGTCGAGAAAGGCTGGCAGGAGGCGTACGAGGATAACCGGTACGACGAAGAGGATGAGACGAAAGAAGAGGTGCGGGAGCAGAATCTGCCGCTTCTGGAGGCAGGCATGAAGATCGGGCAGCCGAAGATCAGTCTCCGCGAAGGAAAGACAAAACCTCCGGCACGCTTCACGGAAGGCACGCTGCTCTCCGCGATGGAAAATCCGGTCCGCTACATGGAAAACCGCGACAGCAGCCTGGTAAAAACGATCGGTGAGGCGGGCGGCCTTGGAACGGTTGCGACCCGTGCAGATATCATCGAGAAGCTGTTCCGCAGCTTTCTGCTGGAGAAAAAAGGCAATGAGATCTATCTGACCTCGAAAGCACGCCAGCTTCTGAAGCTGGTTCCGGCGGATTTGAAAAAGCCGGAGCTGACGGCAAGCTGGGAGATGCAGTTAAACGACATTGCAAAGGGAAAGAAGCGGCGCGATGTGTTTATGAAGGAGATCCGCAGCTACACGGTGGAACTGATCGATGAGATCAAGACGGAAGAGGGAACGTTCCGCCACGACAACCTGACGAACAAGAAGTGCCCGAACTGCGGAAAACGGCTGCTTGCGGTGAATGGAAAGAACGCAAAACTGCTCGTCTGCCAGGACAGAGAGTGCGGCTACCGCGAGACGGTTTCCCGCACGACGAATGCGAGATGCCCGGTCTGCCATAAGCGCATGGAGATGATCGGAAAGGGCGAGGATGCGACGTTTGTCTGCGCCTGCGGCCACAAAGAGCGCATGACAAAATTCCAGGAGCGCCGCAAAAAAGAGGGCGGCGGCGTGACAAAGCGCGATGTGGCAGCTTATATGAAGAAACAGAAAAAAGAGGCCGAAGAGCCGGTGAACAATGCGTTTGCCGCGGCATTAAAAGGAATTAAATTATAAAAAAGGGAGCGAGTTCTGCCGAAAATCAAAAAACGGCGGAACCCGCTTCTTTTGTTAAAATCGTTGAGGAAAAGGTCAAAAAAAGTGATTGTTTTATGCAGAGTTATGCCGTAAAATAGAAACAAATGATATAAGAAACAGGAAAATTCTGAAAATAACAACAGGGAGGTTTTTCAATGAAACAGACAGATCTGGAAAAACTGCTGGCGGATATGTCGCTGAAAGAGAAAGTAGATCAGATGCTTCAGTTAAGCGGAGCATTTTACCTCGGGGATGAAAACAGCGTCCTGACCGGCCCGGCAAATGACATGGGAATCGGAAAAGAGGACCTGGAGATGGCCGGTTCCATTCTCGGTGCAGCCGGTGCCGATACGATGAAAAAACTGCAGGATGACTACATGGCAAAACAGCCGCATCACATCCCGATGCTGTTCATGATGGATGTCATTCACGGCATGAAGACCATTTTCCCGGCGCCGCTGGCGCAGGGAGCCACTTTTGATCCGGAGCTCTCCGGCGAGTGCGCGTCTGCAGCCGCAAAAGAAGCATCCGCGGCCGGACTTCACGTTACCTTTTCTCCGATGGTTGACCTTGTGCGCGATGCGAGATGGGGCCGCGTTGTGGAATCCACAGGCGAAGATCCGTACCTGAACAGCCGCTTTTCCGAGGCGATCGTAAAAGGCTTCCAGGGCGATGATTTAAAAACACCGGGAAAAGTTGCCTCCTGCATCAAACACTTTGCAGGCTACGGCGGAGCAGTCGCAGGAAGAGATTACAACACCGTAGAGCTCTCAGAGCATACCTTCCGTGAATTCTATCTTCCGGCATACAAAGCAGGCATTGATGCGGGCGCAGCGATGGTGATGACATCATTCAACACGATCAACGGCGTTCCGGCGAGCACCAACAAATGGCTGATGCGCGATATCCTGCGCGGCGAGATGGGATTTGACGGCGTGCTGATTTCTGACTTTGCAGCCATTCTGGAAACCGTTGCCCACAGAAGCTCGAAAGATGCCGCCGATGCAGCGAAAAAAGCGCTGGAGGCAGGCGTGGATATTGATATGATGACATCCGTTTACGCCGCAAACCTCTGCCGTCTCGTAGAAGAAGGTGAAGTGGACGAGCATCTGATTGACGAGTGCTGCCTGCGGATTCTGGAGCTGAAAAACAAACTGGGACTGTTTGAAAATCCATATAAAGATGCGGATGCCGAGAAAGAGAAAGCATACAACCTCTGCCCGGAGCACCGTGCACTGGCGAAAAAAGCAGCGGAGGAATCCTTCGTCCTGCTGAAAAACGACGGCGTACTGCCGCTCGACACTGCGAAAAAGATCGCATTTGTCGGCCCGTATACCAACAATCATGAAATCAAGAGCAGCTGGTCCTTCACCGGCGACAGCAAGGACTGCGTGACGATTCAGGAAGCAGCCGAGAAAGTCTTCGACGCATCACGCACCACGTATGCAGAAGGATGCCCGGTTATCGGAAACGATGTGGAGCTGATCGGATTTACCGAGACGACACCGAAAAAATACAGTGAGGAAGAGCTTGCTGCCATGGAGCAGAGCGCACTACAGGCAGCAAAAGAGGCCGATCTCGTGGTAATGCCGATGGGTGAGCATTATTTGCAGAGCGGCGAGGCGACCAGCCGTGCCATGATCGATGTGCCGGAAATCCAGATGGAGCTGTTCCGCAAAGTGCTGGCCGTCAACCCGAATGTGGTTGTCGTTCTGTTCAACGGCCGCCCGCTGGATCTGCGGGAAATCAGCGCTAAAGCAAAAGCCATTCTCGAGGTATGGTTCCCGGGAACCGAGGGCGGAAGCGCTGTTGTGGATGTCCTGACCGGAAAGAAAAATCCGTCCGGCAAGCTGCCGATGAGCTTCCCGTACTGCGTGGGCCAGGCACCGATCAGCTACAACGAGTATTCCACCGGAAGACCGAATCTGCCGGGCATGAAAGAGCGGTTCCGCTCCAAATATCTTGACATTCCGAATGCACCGCTGTATCCGTTCGGTTATGGTCTTTCCTACACGACATTTGCCGTTTCGGATGTCGTGCTTGACCAGAACGAGATGGATAAGAATGGCAGAATTGCAGCAAAAGTAACCGTGAAGAATACCGGTGATGCTGCAGGCTGCGAGGTTGTTCAGATGTACATCCGCGATGATTATTCCGATGTGGTTCGTCCGGTGAAAGAGCTGAAAGGTTTCCGGAAAGTAGAGCTTGCCCCGGGTGAGGAGCAGGAGGTTACGTTCTATATTACCGAAGAGGATCTGCGCTACTACCGGCTCGACGGAACCTTCGGCAGCGAGCCGGGTACCTTTACGGTGATGATCGGCAACAGCAGCACGACGGAAAACAGTGCAGTATTTACTTTAACACCAGTAGACAAGAAGTCCCCCGCTTCTAAAGCGGTGGGATGAATTGTT
>OLWZ01000793.1_pt1 | contig 16691 bp, 18 predicted proteins | sample 1674011 | NCBI WGS metagenome assembly OLWZ01 (sample SAMEA103958137, study PRJEB25191) | human gut metagenome | biome: human-associated habitat [ENVO:00009003]; feature: intestine environment [ENVO:2100002]; material: feces | place: Germany | collected 2013/2015 | reverse complement strand
CACCTGGCCGTGAGCCTGCACAACCCCTTTCCGCACGAACGGGCCGAAATCATGCCTGTGGAAAAGGCATGGCCGATCCGCGAAGTCGTGGAAATTCTGCGCCGATACGATTTCACGCACCAGCGGCGGGTATCGTTCGAATACATCGTCATGAGCGGCTTGAACGACTCCCCGCGTCACATCCGCGAGCTATGCCGCCTGCTGGACGGCATCAAGTGCCGGATCAACCTGATCCGTTTCCATAAAATTCCCGGATCGCCCTACTTCTCCCCCGACGACCGGGCCATGATCGCTTTCCGCGATGCTCTGACCGCCAAAGGCATACACACGACCATCCGCACCTCCCGCGGCGAAGATATCCAAGCGGCCTGCGGCCTGTTGAGTACGGCGCAGAACGAGACGGCACAATTTTAGCTACAACCGTTTCGTTACTCTATAAAACACGAAAATGAAAAAGATTCTTTTTACCCTTTTACTCGTACTGGGCATCAGTGCCGCAGCCGACGCGCAGGTACGGTTCCTGGACTCTTCGACCGATGCGGTCCGCAAAGAGGCCATCGCTCAAGACAAATTGGTTTTCATCGATTTATACGCCACTTGGTGCGGCCCCTGCAAGGCGATGGAGCGCGACGTCTTCTCGAAAAAGGAGGTGGGCGATTTTATGGACGAATATTTCGTCGCGGCCAAATACGACATCGACAAGCCGACCGGGAAAGCGCTGGCAGGCAAACACGGCGTACGGTCGATCCCGACCTACCTCGTATTCAATACCGAGGGTGATCTGTTGGGTAAGATAACAGGATCCATGCCGGCCGAAGAGTTTACCGCCGCCCTTCGGAAGATCATCGCCGAAACCGGGAAGAAATAGCGACCGGCGGATGTAATAAAGAACGGAAACGATTCCTGTATGAGGATCGTTTCCGTTCTCCTTTTCCTTCGTGCTCTGAATACGACTTGACATCAGATTATTCTGTTTCATGTCCCGAAATTTTGCTTGCAACGGACGTTGCGCCGCTGTTCCCGGCGACAGGTACAGTCAAGTTTCCTCGGAGATAATTTCCCCATACAGACAACCCCCGGCAGCAATTAATATTACCTGAAGTTACCTGTTCCCGCCGGTCCGATTGATCGGGCTACAGTATAAGGTCGGCTATAGTCCCGTTTTCGGCGGATAGTCGATCGAAGTCGATTTTGTACGTCCGTCGGTGGTGGTCATCGTGAGCGTCAATCGGTGATGTTGCTCCGACGCAGGCTCGGCAAGCGGTTCGATTTCGATCGGCCGCAAATTCTTCCGGCCGTTCCACGGATTCTTCGGATTGAAAGGGATCATCTGCAAATGTTCCGGCCCGATCCGATCCATCCTCTCGCGGCAAAGAAGCGGGGCCCCGTATTCGTCCCTCTGTTTCCAACTCCGCACCGATACCCGGAACAGGTCGTCGAGCGGTTTGCCGGCCGGATGCTCCTCATCCCAGTCGGCATCGCTCGTGATATGCATCGAAGTGAAATTATCGGCAAGGGCAATCTGATCGCCGAAATACAGACCGGGAGGCGTGCCGCCCTCGTACGCACCGATTTCATCCCCGTTTCTTTTTGCGATTTCGAGATATTTCGCCTTGTTTTCGGGAGTCCAGAACTCTTGCCGGCCAAGATTGTATTTCTCCATATCCGGATTATAATACTCTTCGGTGTCGGCCCAGTCTATGTAAAGCGTATTCGATTTGCCGTCCGTCGCAGCGGTCCGGGGAATATAGTCCAGCTTCATATCTCCTTCCACGTAACGGGCTATCAAATAAGTACGTCCGATGACAGGTCCTCCGATCGGCTCTTCCTTTTCCGAACATCCGCATAAAAACGGCAGCAACAATAGCAATAAACTCTTTTTCATGGCTCTTCTATCTTGTTAAATCGTACGTGACTGCACGCAGGTTATTCTTTCGCATTGACCTGCGGCCGGCAAGTGAGCGAGGCGGTCTTGACCTCCCCCTCAACGGTGGTCCATTCGACAGTGAGCGTGTGAATGGGATCAATGGTCGGGGTCTTTGTGAAATAGATAATCACATAGTCACGTATCATCTGCATATCGTCGGCTTTCAAATCCTCGACGAGCATCTGTACATTGTTGCCGCCCCCTGTTTCGTATCCGCTACGGATATAATCGGCGTAGGACCAAAATTCGGCCCACAGGATATCGTCCAGCAATGTCCCCGCCGGATGCTCTTCATCCCAGTCGGCATTGCTGGTAATATGCATTGTCTGAAAATTATCGGCAAAAGCAGAGGGGTACTCCCAAAACTCGAGCCAGCGGTTATAACCGACGTCCCCGTTGCGAATCGCCAGGCGTTCGAACTCCTGAGGGTCGCTTTCGGGGGAAATCCACTCGCAATCGGTCAATTCTATCCAAAAATTGCGTATGGGGGTTTGCGGGTCTGCCGGGATTTGCGGGGGGCGGTCCGGACTTCGGGACAGCAATACCAAATCCCCCTGACAATAGTTTTGGATGTAGTTCTCGCAAAACCTCAACTCCGGACCTTCATGTTTGTTGCAGGAGTTCAGTGTCAGGAGTGAGAACAACAATAATATCAAGTTTTTTCGTGTCATAATCATACGTTTTTTTAAGGACAATTGGTGTAAGTGACTATCAATTCCATATCGTAATACTTGTCGCTGGACGAACTCGTGTCCTCACCGTCATAACCGGCCTCCGGTCCGTTGCGCAGATCGAAAGCTCCGTAGTAATAATACCCGTTGGCTGTCCCTCCCCATCCGAAATTGCAATGGATCAAACGTTTGTCTAGAGCGTCTTTCTTGCGAAACAGGACTGGAGCGGCAAGAATTTTAGCCCGTATTGAAGTTCGACCTTATATTATGCTGTTCCTGTCGGCTATTTATTGCAACGCAGGATCGACCTCCGGCGTGCAGGTTATCGAGGCAGTCTTGACCATACCGTCCGAAGTGGTGAATTCCACCGTAAAAGTGTGCACCTCGCCCGGATTGTCGGGAACCGACGTAAAATAAAGTATAAACGAGTAAATCGACAAGGAGGAAGGAGTGTATTCGACCACCCGCAGATCGTCGGGTTGCAAGGCCGACAACGGTTTGTCGTATAGAATATCTTTCCCAAGATCGAACCCGGGCGGATAACCGCTCTCTATGTATTCGGCATAGCTTACATACCGAACCCCCATTTTGTCGTTCAGCGATGTTCCCGCCGGGTATTCGGCGCTCCAATCTTTGTCGCTGGTAACTTTTATGCCGGTGAAATTGTCTGCAAATGCTATTATACCCTGTTCAGGGGGACTTTTCAAGTCATTGAATTCAGTATCTCCGTTGCGCTCAGCAATTCGCAGGAACTCATCGGGATGCTGCGCACCTTTCAATTCCGGACTTTGATAGTAAACCCCTTCATATATGGAAACTCCGAATCCTTCCGAAACGGGTGCAGGCAGATCCGATGCCGAAGACCGGACAGCGTAATACGGCAACAAAACCAAATCCCCGTCCACATAGTTTTCGATATAATATTTTGAATAGGTAAATTTGCAACCATCCGATTCACAACCGACTATAAGCGTCAATGCGATAAATCCGGCTAATAAACCCGTTTTTCTCATAACATATACATCATTATCTCGTTATCGTTGCTAAAATCATTTGGACCTGTACTCGAAACCCCGAGAGTAACCGGGCTTTTCGCCGTATTGAATGCTCCGACATAATAATACCCGTCATGACTTCCTTCCCATCCGAAATTACAATGAACCAATCTCTGGCCCTGAGTCATATATTTCTTTTTGCTGCCGTCGTTATATATCGAATATACGATTCTCGTACGGTACAGCCAACCGTCCGCAACCCAGGAGTGGCCATCCCCATTCGTATTTCTGCCCATAATAATCGCAGGCAGGCGTCTTTCAAAGATCATCCGGCGGACATAGGTTTCAGATACATCTTCTCTGTAAACATTTCGATACCACTGTTCCATGAGATTGACAGCTTTGTATCTTTTGGTACTACTTCCGCTAGCCCCATAATCGGTGCCGCCCGCGCGGCCGATCAATCGGATCAGCCATGCGACGGAAATCGTCGGATCGTTGTACGGAGTCGCTTTAAGCAGGGAAGGTGTCTGTACCGCCTGTTTGATCAAATCCCATTGAATTGTCGCAGAAGAGATTACGTCCGGGGCCCGGTTATAGTAAAATTTATTATAAGTCAGCAATTGCGCAATGGCTACCGGCGTGCAACCAGTTGGATCAGTACCATTGGGAACCCGAATGTTATACGGATTAGATTGTCCCCATTTTGTTTTTAACATATTGGGAACATATTCTTCATTCGTCCAGGGGCCCGGCTCGGTTCCGATCAAAGTCGGGCCACCAGTGGGTCCCAAATGTCCTATATCGGTAATAGGACCACCGATGCCGCCACCTCCGGTCCCTCCGGTGCCGATGCCTCCGAGTGCTGCCTGGCGACCATTTGCAGGGGAAATACCAACTCACCGTCCGCTTCGGCCTGCTCGGGAGTGACCGTTACGGCATACCGGAACTCTTCGGTCGTGAGGCTTCCTTCATCGACGACCGCATAGACCGGCTCCAACCGGTCGTCGGCCCCCAGAATGGCATAGCCCGCCTCGTTCTCGAAATTGACGATGTAGAGCAGATCCTCCACGTCGGCCGTGGCTTCGCTGCGGGTACCGCCGGGACTTAACGCTTCGGGAGAAACCGTCGTCACGTTTTTCACACGCCGTATGCCGCCGCTGCGGGTGACAGCGCCATCTTCCGCGGGAATATCGATCTCTTCGAGGACGGATTGCAACTCTTCGAGAGCCTGTTCGACAGGGACCGCATGCGGCTTTTCAGCAGTCGGAGGGTTTTCACCGAAAGGCCCCGGCTCCGTGCCCGGATCGGCCGTACAACTAGCTAATAGCCAGCAACCGAAGAACAGTGAAAAAAGTCTGAAATGTTTCATAACGGATTAATTTCAGGGTTTTCGGTCGAACCCTGTTCCGGGAGTTGCTGAAAATTCCCGGAACAGGACCGGAAGAAGTTTTCCTCCTGATCCGAAATTAAACATTTCTTTGTTGATTACCAAATAAAATACATTTTATTTGCAATCAAATAAAACAAACCGCATTCGGGCTTCGTCGCGCACGTCGCGGTGAAAGATGCCCTTGACGGTCGCCGCCGTATCTTCCCGGCCCCGTTATTTCGCACTGCCGTAATGCCAGGTGACCGCCTGCCGGATGTCGGGATGGAGCGATTTGCCGACGGGACAGGTTTCGGCCGCGCCTTGCAGGATTTTCTTGTCTTTGTCGCTGTAATCGCCCGGCAGGTAGAAATCGAGCCGGATCTCGGCGATGCGGCGCGGTTCGGCGGCCATGACTTTCTGGATCTCCACACGCGTTCCCTTCAGGTCGATTTCGAGCCGACGAGCGGCTATCCCCATCAGGGTCAGCATACAACTTCCCAGAGCTGCGGCAACCATGTCCGTTGGAGAGATGTATTCGCCTTTGCCGTTGTTGTCAGTCGGAGCGTCGGTGATAACCCGGTTACCGGACTGGACGTGCGTGATTTCGGTCCGCAGATCGCCCAGATACAAAGTTTGAATCGTAGCCATTTCCTAAAATTTTTAAGTGAATGTTTCCTGATAAAGATAGTGAAATGTGAGGGCAATCGTGCGGACTCGCACCCAAAAGATTGCCGAACCGAATCCTATCTTCTGCAAAGATAGGGAAAGCCGAGAGAAAAATGGAAACTTGGGCCCAGTTTTCCGAACCGCATCCTATCTAAGACTATGTCAAAGATAGGGAAAAGTGAGTGACAAGCCAAACTTGATTAGCATTTCTTCTCCTTGCGCGGCGAAGTCCACGAGAACCTTCTGCATCCGCTCCGATCGTCGGTCGGTCGAGCCAGCCCGAGCCGCATCTTGTAAAACCACCGTTTTTCGGAAAGTCCGGAAGACAGGTCCGCCATGCCCGAAATTCCGTTCCGCCCGTTCCGCGTCCTCTCCGATCCGAGCAGCGACGGAGGGCGGCACACCCGGACCGGATATTTGCCCGGACCGGGAGACCGAAAGCGAAATAAATTTCGTACATTTGTCCTCCATAAGGACTTATGCTCGAAAAACTCGCAAAACAGACCGCCATATACGGCATCAGTACGATCGTCGTACGATTCCTGAACTACCTGCTGACACCCTATTTCACCCGGGTGTTCGACCCGGGCGTTTACGGGATCACCGTGGACGTATATGCTCTGATTCCGTTCGCTCTCGTGATCCTGACGATGGGAATGGAGTCGGGATACTTCCGTTTTGCGGCCAAAGCCGACGAAGCGGGCGGCGACGTGACAGCCGCCAAACGGCGGTTGTTCGCTACCACATGGGGCATCACTTCCCTGGCGGCCTTGCTTTTTTTCGGGCTGGTAACCCTCTTCCGCACGACGGTTTCCGAGTGGATGGGAGCGGATTACGCCGCAAACCCCGACTTCGTAGTATGGGTCGCGGCGATCATTTTCCTCGACGTTTGCACGGCGATTCCCTTTGCACGCCTGCGGGAACAGGGACGAGCGCTGACCTATGTCGGGTTCAAGGCCCTCAGCGTCGTAATTACGGTAGTTTTGGCAGTGGCTTTCGGTCTTGCCGGATTTTACGAAACATCGTTCGGCGTAGGCTGGGTCTTCGTGGGCAACCTGATCGCCAGCCTGCTCACCCTATTGGCAATTCTCACCACGACGAACCGCACTCTGCCCCGTATCGACGGCAAGTTGCTGCGGCGGGTGCTCGTCTATTCACTGCCGCTGATGGTCAGCGGCATCGCAGGCACGGCCAACGAATTCATATACCCCCAGATGATCAAGTACCTCGTACCGGAAGGTGCGATGGGCGAAGTGGGTATTTACGGAGCGATCGTTAAAATCGGTATGGTGCTCATGCTTTTCGTGCAGATGTACCGGTTGGCCGCCGAACCCTTCTTCCTGGCCGATTATAAAAAATCGGACTTCTTGCAGATGAATGCCGCAGCACTTAAATACTACGTGCTGGTGTCGATGTTCATATTCCTGGGAATCGCTTTTTTCCGGGATCTTTTCGGACTCATCGTCGGCAAGGATTTCCGCGAAGGAATCGGCATTTTACCGGTGGTGTTGGGTGCGAACGTCCTCAACGGCGTATGGCTCAATCTGTCGTTCTGGTACAAGCGGGAGGAGCGAACCTCGCTGGCTATCGTGGTTACCTTTGTGGGCCTGATATTTACGATCGGGTGCAGCCTTTCATTTATTCCCCGCTGGGGATACTACGGAGCAGCCTGGGCCCGTTTAGTCAGCGAAGCGGCGATGGTTGCGGTAAGTTTTTGGCTCAACCGCCGTTTTTATCCCATGCCTTACCAGACCGGACGGATTTTGGGATATGTGGCGTTGGCGCTGGTTCTATACGGCGTGAGTGTCGTCGTGGATGACCAAGTCGCTCCGGCTGTACCCAGATATGCTTGCTACGCGGCCTTGTTGCTGCTCTACTTTTACTATGCCGTGCGGCGGGAGAAGATCGACCTTCGGGCACTGGTCCGTTCCGCAATGCACCGGGGGCACAAATAGCAACGAAAGATGAGTGAAAAATTGATTATATTGCTGCTCAGCGGCACGCTGCTCATGACCGGAGTCATGGCCCTTTCGTGGGAACCCGGCCGCGATCGCACGCTGACGCTGGGACTGGTTCTGGTGGCGATGCTATGCATCGCGGTCCGGCAGCGGCTCCGGCGGATGCAGCGGAACAGGGAGTAAAATGCGGTTTTCGGAGGTCATCGGTCAGCGGGAGCTGAAACGTCATCTGGTGCGCGGGGTCGATGCCGGACGGGTGAGCCATGCCCAGCTCTTCACGGGACGTCCCGGAGCCGGGGCTCTTCCGCTGGCATTGGCTTATGTACAGTACCTCAACTGTACGAACCGCCGCGACGGTGATTCGTGCGGCGAATGTCCCAACTGCCGGCAGATCGCCGGTCTGGCGCACCCCGACCTGCACTTCGTCTTCCCGGTCAATAAACAGGGCAAAAAATCGGGAGAAGCGGTTTTGAGCGATGACTTCATGCCGCTCTGGCGGCAGGTCGTCAGCGAGCGAAACGGTTATTTCTCGCCGCAGGAGTGGTACGACCGCCTCGACCTGGGCCGGACTCTCAAAGGGGCGATTTCGGCCCGCGAAGCCGACGGTATCATCCGCAAGCTCTCGTTCAAGAGCTTTGCCGCCAAGTACAAGTGCGTGATCGTATGGCTTCCGGAAACGATGAACGAGGAGGCGGCCAACAAGATTCTGAAAATTCTCGAAGAGCCGTGGGAAAAGACGCTCTTCGTGCTGGTGAGCGAGCGTCCCGACTTGTTGCTGCCCACGATTCTGTCACGAACGCAGGAGGTGGTCGTACCCCGGCTGACCGATGAAGAGGTTCGTGCGGAGCTCGAACGCCGTGGGGAGCGCGATCCGGAGAAAATTCGTACCTTTACCCGGCTGGCTGCGGGCGACCTGATCGAACTGGAGCATCTGCTGCGCGGCGAAGGGGACGAACTCCGCAAAGACGATTTCGAATTTTTCTGTTCGCTCATGCGGTTGAGCTACAACGACAAGCACCTCGAACTGATGGCCTGGGCCGAAGAGGTCGCCCAACTTTCGCGGGAGCAGCAGCGGGCTTTCCTGACCGATGCGGTGCGTCTTTTGCGGGAGAGTTACCTGCTGCATGCGGGACTGGGCGAAATCTCCTGCCTGTGGGGTGAGGAGGCGAAGTTCTGCCGCAATTTCGCGCCGTTCATCGGAAACCAGAACATCGAATCGCTGGTCGCGGAGGCCGAATCGGCGATGGCCCAGATCCGGCAAAACGGGAACCCGACCATCGTGTTCACCCATTTCGCATTGAGCGTGAGTAAGATGATTAAAAAATTGTAGTTATGGCAAGAGCGATCATACTGACCGGAGGAAACGTGGGCGACGTAAAGACCCGCCTGCAAAACGCACAGCGGCTGATCAACCAGCACGCCGGACCCGTCATGCGCTGTTCGCACCGTTACAAGAGCCGGGCATGGGGTTTCGATGCCGAAGAGGAGTTTTCCAACCAGGTCCTCGAGGTGGATACCGACCTGACGCCCGAACAGTTGCTCGACGCTTTACAGGCGATCGAGCGGGAACTGGGGCGCGACCGCGAGGCAGAACAGTCGCTCAAACAAAGGACCGGTGCCCGATATACGTCGCGCCCGATCGACATCGACATACTCTTCTACGACGACCGCGTGATTCGCACCGAGCGGCTGACCGTTCCCCATCCGTTGATCCAGGAGCGCGAATTCGTGCTCGTCCCCCTGTGCGAATGGATGCGCGACTACCGCCATCCGGTGTTGGGGAAAACGGTCGGAGAGCTGCTCGAAGAGCTGAAAAATCGGAATGAAACCCATGAAAAAGCATAAGTTCAAGATACTGACTTTCGTCGCGGTGGCCGCAGCCCTGGCGGGGACGGGATGTTTCAAGTCGATCGGTTACGAAACATTCTACGTGCTCCGGCCCTGGGCGCAGGAAGGTACCGTCAAGACCCCCATCCCCCGGGAAGATATGCTGGCCTATGCCTTCGACGCGGACACAACCGAATGGAGCGTGCTCTCTTACGAGGACGCCGTGGCCGGAATAATCACCTCCCGGAGAACCGGCGAGAAGCTGCGGCCGATCGCCCAGGGCGAGCCATACGAGATCGACGGCAACGAAAACTGGCTGGCGATGCAGCTCAACGGCCCCCGGTTTCTCATCCTGGCCGTGGACCAGTCGAATCGGCTTTACGGATTCACCGAGCAGGCCATCGGGGAGAATCTTCCGCAGATGCACGTGAGCGTAACCTTTTACCCGAAAGAAAAAGGCAGACGTTTCCTGAAGGGCAAGTGGATCATGTGCAACGACTTTTATACGGAACCCGAGCCGGAACCGGATCCTGATCCTGAAAATCCCGACACGCCCGACACGCCCGATAACCCGGACAATCCGGGAACGGAAGACCCGAATCCCGACGATCCCGGTACGCCTGACGACCCGGATACCCCTGAAAATCCGGATACCCCGGACACACCAGCTCCGGACGATCCCGATACGCCCGAAAATCCCGACACCCCGGAAAACCCGGATGTGCCCGATAATCCGAATCCGGACACTCCCGACGAACCGGCAGTTTCCGGCGCCCGCTCGTCCTTGTTTCGATAACAGAAAAACGATATGAAACGACAAAACCATAAAGCGATCGTCTGGCTTCGGGTCTGCGTCCTTGCGATGTTCTGCCCGGCGTTCCTGTGGCGCTGCGCGACCGTCATGAACCTCGAAGGCGGCCCGATCGACACCCTTCCCCCGGTGATCGTGTCGATGTTGCCGGACAACTTCACGACCAACTTCACCGCCAGCAAGATTTACGTTACTTTCGACGAATTCGTACAGCTCAAGGACCAGCAAAAAGAGTTTTTCACGTCGCCCCAAATGAAGAAAAAACCCCAGCTTTCGATCCGGGGCCGGGGCATCCTGATCCAGATCAAGGATACGCTCAAGGAGAACACGACCTACGCGCTGAATTTCGGCAGTGCCGTGCGCGACAACAACGAGGGTAATCCGCTCTACTCGATGCGTTACGTCTTCTCGACCGGCCCGGAGGTGGATTCAATGGTCGTTTCGGGATATACGGCCGACAGCTACACGGCCGACAGCGTAGCCAAGAGCTTCATTTATTTCTTTCCGGCCGATTCGGTGGAGGATATTCCCGAATACGACTCGACGATGTTCAAATACCAGCCTGCGGTGATCGCCCGTGCGGAAACCAACGGTATTTTCATCGCCCAGAACCTCAAGCCGATTCCCTACCGGGTCTATGCCTTCGAAGATAAGAACAACAACCAGATTTACGAACCTTCGGTCGATCAGGTAGGCTTTCTCACGGGAACATATAACCCCGCCGAGCTGCCCGACTTCGGCATCTGGTACGACTCGATCCGCCGCTACGTGACGGCCGACCCGCAGCTTTACTTCCGAATGTTTACCGACGAGGCTTTCGGTCGGCAATACCTGCGTGAATCGGAACGTCCGGTGCAGCACAAGGCGCTCCTCTATTTCAATGCGGGCCATCCCCGGATCGACAGCATCGTGTTCGACAGCATCCCTGCCGACCGCGTAATCATTGAGCCTCAATCACGCAACCGCGATACGATCGCGTTGTGGTTCGACGTTCCTTCGGCCAGTCTGCCCGATACCATCCGGGGAGAAATTACCTACATGAAGCACGACTCCCTCGACCGGCTGCTTCCCTCGACCGAGAAGTTGAAACTGGCCTGGCGGTATATCGAATCGAAAGAGGAGGCTAAAGAGCGCGAGCAGCTCGAAAAGGAGAAAGAGAAGACACTGGCTGCCGGCGAAGAGTGGGTCGAACCGGAGAAGCCGAGTACGTTTACCTACAAGTTTTCCACGACCGGTTCCGTTACCCCCGAAACCAAGCTGTACGTCGAATTCGACTATCCGCTGGTCCGGTTCGACTCGGCTGCCGTCGTGCTGACCGAACAGATGGACAAGGAGGAACCGCGTCCGATCCGGATCCGATGGCAGCAGGATACGGCCAACATGCGGCGCTGGTGGCTGGATGTTCCCTGGCAATTGAAAAACAATTATGCCCTGACCATCCCTAAAGGAGCGTTGGCGGATGTGGCGGAGCAGCAAAACGATTCGATCGCAGTCAATTACACGGGTGTCGATCCCGAGAAATTCGCTACGTTCATCGTCAATGTGGTCGGTAAAAGCGACGAGGCGAGCTACATCGTGCAGTTGCTGAACGAATCGGGAAAACTCCTTCAGGAAAAAACCGGCGTGCACAGCGGAGTATGCCGTTTCAATTACGTACCGGCCGGCAACGTGAAGTTCCGCATCATCGAGGACATGAACGATAACGGCCGCTGGGACACGGGCAATCTGGTGGAACGGCGGCAGCCCGAGCGGGCCGAATACTATATGGACGATAAAAATATCGATACCTTCGCGGCGAAGGAGAACTGGGAAGTGGAACTTACTATCGATATGAACAAGGTATTCGCGCCGGTAACGATGCAATCCCTCGCCGAGCTGCTCGAAAAACGCGAAGCCCTGCGCTTGCAAAAGGTGCTGGAAGAGCGGGCCAAGAATCCCAGGCGGAACACCAACAGCAATACCTCGAACACGACGAGCACCATGGGCGGAGGATTCAACAGCGGTATGAACACGATGATGAACGGATTGAGATGATGAGGCGTTTAGGAATGATATGCCTGTTCCTCGGAGCGGTGCTGTGCGGCGGCACAGCGGCGGCACAGCATACGCTGGGCGTAACGGGCGGTTACGGCTACGGCAATGCCCGGTTCTATCCCAAAGAGGAAACCCGGGTGGTCTGGGGATGCTACACGGCGGGCGTAACGTGGCGCTATTACGGACCCCAGCGTTTCGTAGGCGGTTTCGGCATCGATTTCGAATATCTGCAGCGGGGATTCTCGTTTCTTCAGAATCCGACCGAAGAGGACCCGGCCAAATACCAATGGTACACGCGTCGCGTCAAGTCGCTGATGCTGCCGATCGTCTGGCAGCCGCACATCTACCTGTTCAAAAACCGGATGCGCGTCTATCTCGATGCGGCAGCCTTCTTCTCCTACAACATCTCCTCGACATTCATCAACGAAGAGGCGGCAAATTCGTCTCGGGGACAGGACAAAGGTCCTTGGCGGGGAGAGTACGGATTCAAAGTGGCCCGCGACAACCGTTGGGGGTACGGTCTGGCGGGCGGCGGCGGTATCGCCGTACTGGTGAAGCAACTGGAATTCAGCGTTCGGGTGCGTTACTACTTCGGTTATTCGGACCTGCTGCGCAACCACAACAAATACGCGGGAAATTCGACGGACGGAAACGAGAATCCGTTTCCGCAGACGCCCCACCGATCCCCGCTCGATAACCTGACCTTCAGCATCGGCGTCAGCTACCGTTTCAACAAGTCCGGTTTCACGGAGTGGAATAACCGTCCGCCCAAGCGGGACAAGAACAAGGAGGTTTTCAACTACAAAGGAGTCAAAAAATAACCGAAATATGGAAACTACACGCCAGCAAAAGATCGCCAAACAGATTCAGCGCGACATGGCCGAAATCTTCCAGAAGGAGGGGGCCGAAATCGTACGGGGAGTGCTCGTGACGGTAACCGCCGTGCGGGTTTCGCCCGATTTTTCATACGCCAAGATCTACGTCAGCGTCTTTCCCTTCGAACAGAATGCCGCTGTCATGGCCACGCTGGAGCAGCACAATTGGTTCCTGCGCCGGGCATTGGGTCAGCGGATTCGGAACCAGCTCAAGACGGTCCCCGAAATCCAGTTCTTCCTGGACGATTCGCTGGAGTACATCGAGCAGATCGACCGGGCGATGCACCGCGAGGAGTAACCTGCGATCCGCCGAAGGCCGATGCTCACCCGATTCTTTGCCCGCCGCTATCTATTTTCACCGAAATCCCGTTCGGTGATCAACGTTATTGCGGGTGTGAGCGTTCTTTCGTTCGCCATGCCCGTTGCGGCGATGATCGTGCTGCTGTCCGTGCTGAACGGTTTCGGAGATTTCGCCAAGTCCATGTCTTCGGCCTTCGATGCCGATCTGACCGTTGCCCCCCGTGAAGGGCAGACCTTCGCATCTGCGGAAATCGACAGTCTGGCGCTGACCCGCGTGAAAGGGGTCGGGGTCGTTTCGTACCTGCTCGAACAGCAGGTTTTGCTCGAACGGGACGGTTTGCAGACGATGGCCACGTTGCGAGGCGTGGACGACCGTTATACAGAAGTGTTCCCGATCGAGGAAACGATCCCGCTGGGCAGTTGGAGCGTTCGCACGGGCGATCTCGACCGACTGGTGCTGGGACGCGACATGGCCCGCACGCTCGGAATCCGGTCTTTGGTCCGTGCCGAAGTCGCCGTCTATGCCCTGCGGCGCGGCAGTTTCTCGTCGTTGCTTCCCGTCGATGGATATTCGGTGCGGCGGCTCGACGTCGGAGGACTCTTCTTTCTCGATTTGGAAAGCGAGAATACGCACTTACCTCCCTGCGTGCAGCCCAGGAACTTTTCGATCGTCCGGGACGCATATCGGCGATCTCGGTGCGCGTAGCCGACGGTGCGGACGCGGAAAAGGTCCGGCGTGAAATCGCCGGAATCGTCGGCGACGATTTCACGGTGCGCACCCGCGACGAGATGAACGCCCTCTTCTTCCGACTGGTTGCCTACGAGAAATGGGGCGTTTTCTTCATTTCGCTGCTGGTCCTGGTGCTCGCCTCGTTCTCGGTAGTCGGGACCCTCGTGATGCTGATGATCGAGAAACGGGACGATGTGGCCACGCTGCGTGCCCTGGGCGCCGATACGAAGCTCATTCGTTCGATCTTCGTCGGCGAAGGACTCCTGATCGGCGGTCTGGGGGCGTCGATAGGAGCCGTGCTGGGCGTAGGCTTCTGCCTGGCACAGCAACATTTCGGAATGATTCGCATCCCGGTCGATACGTTGTTGTTATACAGCTATCCCGTAGAGATGCGCTGGAGCGATTTGCTGATCGTTGCGGCGGCTTTCGGGGCGGTAATTCTGGCGATTTCGGAGCTGACCGTGCGGAGTGTGATGAAAAACAACAAACTATGATATGAAACGATTGATCCGTCTGTTTTGTCTGATCGCGGCGGCAACCGCCCTCGGTTCCTGCGCCCGGGACAAGGTGATCCCCGACGAGGAGCTGGCCCGGATTTTCCGGGATGCCTACCTCATCAACGCCTACGTTTCGGACCGGGGAGTGAAGCTCGACTCGCTCGAACTTTACGAACCGGTTTTCAGCCGTTACGGTTACACGGCCGAAGATGTCCGCTATACTATCGGCAACTTCTCACGGCGCAAAAGCGCCAAGCTGAGCGACGTGGTCGAACAATCCATCCGGCTGCTCGAAGAGGAGAGCGCCTACTACAAGTACGAAGTCGGCGTACTCGATACGATCGACAACGTGGCCCGTCGCCGTTTCACCCGCACGGTCTATTCCGACTCGCTGATCCGGGTCACCCGGATCAAGGACACCGCACGGCTTCGGGTTCGGATTCCCGACACACGTCCCGGCGAATACCGTGTGTCGTTCGACTACCTGATCGACTCGCTCGATGAGAACCTCGCGCCCCGTATGCGGGTATGGCTGGTGGAGGCCGACAGTTCCCGCAAGGGCGAATCCTCCTCGATCCTGCGGAAGTCGAGCCGGGAGCGTGTTTCCCGGATACTCCAGGCGGACAGTTCGGCCCGTTCGCTCGTACTCTCCCTGTACGGGACCCGCGAAAAGTTCAGGCGTCCCGACGTGACGATATACGACCTGAAAGTATCCTATACGCCCGAAACCGCAGAGGCCGTGGACAGCCTCTACATCGACCAGTTGGGTCTTAAAATCTTCGCCGATGAATTCTTCTCCGTCTTTTCGCCGGATAGCCTCCAACTACCTCTTCACGGGGAGGCATCTCGTTAAACACCCGCTGGTGACGGTTCGGGCCGACGGACGCATCGAATCCGTCGAAACGTGCGCCGCGCCGGACGGCAGACCCGGTGTCGAATTTTACGCGGGAGTCTTGGTTCCGGGACTTATCAATGTCCATTGCCACCTGGAACTCTCCTACCTGCGGGGCGCTATTGCCCAGGACGGCGGCTTCGCCGCTTTCGCCCGGTCGATGGGCCGGGTGCGGGGACAGTTCAGCGAACAGGAGCGGGCTGCGGCCATCGCTGCGGCCGACGCCCGGATGTGGGCGGAGGGGATGCAGGCCGTAGGCGATGTAGCCAACGGAGATTCGGCCTTTGCCGTAAAAGCCCGCAGCCGCCTGTCGTACCGTACTTTCGCCGAAGTCTTCGGGCTGCATACCGACTCGACGGACGAACAGCGGCGTCTGCTCCGCTATCCCGAAACTTCGCTGACCCCTCACTCGATCTACTCCGTGCAGGATGCCCTTTTCCGGGAGATCTGCGCGGAGGGCGACGAACCGCTTTCGATCCATTTCATGGAAACGCCGGCTGAAGCCGAACTCTTCGAACAGCGCGGCGAGTTGTGGGAGTGGTACCGAAAGGCGGGTTTTACGTGCGATTTCCTGCATTACGGCTCTCCGGCAAGGCGGATCGTGGAGAGCGTTCCGGCCGACCGGAGCGTTATTCTGATTCACAACTGCTGCGTGAATCAGCAAGATATCGATTTGATAATGAATCATTTCACGGCTCCGGTCTGGTGGTGCCTGTGTCCCGGCTCGAATCGTTACATTTCGCGGCTGGTTCCCCCGGTGGAATTGTTGCGCCGCAACGGGCTGAATATCTGCCTCGGAACCGATTCGCTGGCGTCCAATACGGCGCTTTCGCTGCTCGGCGAGATGCAGCATCTCGGGAAGATACCTCTTGCGGAACTCCTGACCTGGGCCGCACCGAACGGAGCGCGTGCACTGGGTTTTTCCGAGCTGGGCGAGGTCGCTGCGGGCAAACGGCCAGGGCTGGCGGTGCTGTCCGGACTGGATTACGACTCGATGACGCTCACGCCCGCATCGTGCATCGCACGGATTCTCTGATCGGGCGAATGCAGGCCTCTATTTCCGTCGGCAAACGCTCCGAATCAGACCGGGAAAAGGAGCGACTCCCGAAAAAAGACAATAACGATAAGGGACGGAA
>OLWZ01000781.1_pt1 | contig 16897 bp, 13 predicted proteins | sample 1674011 | NCBI WGS metagenome assembly OLWZ01 (sample SAMEA103958137, study PRJEB25191) | human gut metagenome | biome: human-associated habitat [ENVO:00009003]; feature: intestine environment [ENVO:2100002]; material: feces | place: Germany | collected 2013/2015 | reverse complement strand
AGATCATGCCGTGCTCGGCCTCCCGCAGGCCCTGGATGATGACCTGCTTGCCGTTGCCGGCGGCGATGCGGCCGAATTCCACGGACTCCACCGGGAAGTTCACCATGCCGCCCAGCTCGTTTTTGGCGCTGCGCTTTTTGGCGTCCTCCAGAGAGATCTCGTTGGCGGGATCCATGACCTCCTCCACGATCTCCTTCTGCACGTACATGCGCAGGTCGTGCTTGTCCTCGTCCACGTCCACGATCACGTTCTCCACGCCCTCGTGATCCCGCTTATAGGCGGTGGTCAGCGCCTGGATGATCTTGCCCATCATAAAGCTCTGGGGAATGCCCCGTTCCTTTTCCAACATAGCCAGTGCCGCAAAGATCTCGTCACATTTCATGGTCGTTTCTCCTTCTATCTCAAGTCGTGTTGTCTCAGAATTCCACCCGCAGGCGCACCAGCGCCGTCTCGTTCTTCTCAAAGCGCACCGTCTCGCCGCCCATGTCCAGCAGCACCGCGCCGTCTTCATAGCCCGCCAGGGTCCCGGCGAACTCCTTGCGCCCGTCCTTGGGCTGGTACGTTTTCACCAGCACGGGGCTGCCCATGAACTGCTCAAAATCCCCCGGCCGCTTCAGCTGGCGCTCCAGCCCCGCCGAGCCCACCTCGAACACGTAGCTGCTCTCGATGGGGTCCGCCTCGTCCAGCAGATCGCTGACCGTGCGGCTGATGGCCTCGCAGTCCAGAATGTCCACGCCGCCGTCCTTGTCCAGATACAGCCGCAGGTACCACTGTCCCGCCTCCCGGACGTACTCTACATCCCAGATGCGGCAGCCCTGCGCCTGCACCGCCGGCTCCGCCAGCGCCCATACGACCTCGGTGATCTTTTTCACAGCAAGCCCTCCAACAGAACGTCCCGGTCATCATGGAACGATGACCATTAAAAAAAGCGGACGATCCCGTCCACTCAGTCAATACCTTACCTTAACCTTACATACACATAGCATACCATATAAGCACACGAAACGCAAGGGTTTTTCCGCAAAAAGCACCCGCAAAATAGGTCGAAAAGCTGAAAAGAACGCCCTTAGGACGCTCTTTTCAGCTTCATAACGCCTCTCGACAGCAAAAACGCCGCTAAATTTACCAGCACCACCGTGGCGCCCACCGGCGTGCCCCACAGGTACGACCCGGTCAGCCCCACGCAGAAGCACACCACACTCAGCCCCGCGGCGCAGATGACCACGCCCCGGAAGCTCCGCAGCAGCGTCATGGCCGTCAGCGCCGGGAAGATGACCAGACTGGAGATCAGCATCGCGCCCATCATCCGCATGCCCAGCACGATGGTCAGGGCCGTCAGCACCGACAGGATGGTGTTGTACAGCCCCACCTTCACCCCGGTGGCCCGGGCGAAGCTCTCGTCGAAGGTGATGGCGAACAGCCGATGGTAAAACAGCACATACAGCACCAGTACCGCCGCGCACAGTCCCACGCTCAGCGCCACATCCGCCCGGTCCATGGCCAGGATGGAGCCGAACATAAAGCTGTCCACATCCGTGGTCATGCCGGTGGTCAGACTGGTGACCACCACGCCCACGGCCAGCGCCGACGCGCTGACCACCGCGATGGCCGCGTCCGCGCCCATCCGGCTTCTCTCCGTCATCCGCAGCAGCCCCAGTGCCGCCAGCACCACCACCGGGATAGACACCGGCAGCGGCGCCCAGCCGCAGGCCAGTGCGATGCTCAGTGCGCCGAAGGACACATGGCTCAGCCCGTCGCCGATCATGGAGTACCGCTTCAGTACCAGCGGCACACCCAGCAGCGCCGCGCACAGCGCCACCAGGACACCCACCACGAACGCCCGCAGGATGAACGGGTACGTGAACATTTCCAGCAGTAAGCTCATGCCTCGTCACCTCCGAACCGCTTGCCCCAGGGGGACGTTAGATAGTCCGCCGCCGTGCCGAAGAAGTACGTTCCATGGCCGGCGTGCAGAATATGGTCGGCGTAGCGCAGGGCACTGCGTATATCGTGTGTCACCGCCACGATGGCGATGCCCTCCTGCTTGTTCAGGTATTCCAGCGTGCGGTACAGCTCCTGGGCTGCCGCCGGGTCCAGTCCCGTCACCGGCTCGTCCAGGATCAGCAGCTCACCGGCGGCGCACAGGGCACGCGCCAGCAGCACCCGCTGCTGCTGTCCGCCGGACAGCTCCCGGTAGCACCGGTCCTTCAGCTCCAGCACGCCCAGCTTGCCCATGTGCATCAGCGCGGTGGACTTCTCCTTCGGCGTGTAGAAAAACCGCATGCCCCGGCTGCTGAGAAAGCCGCTGCGTACCACCTCCGTCACCGTGGCGGGAAAGTCCTTCTGCGCCTTTGTCTGCTGGGGCAGATAGCCGATGGCGCCGGAGCGCAGGGAGGGCGAACGTACGATCTCGCCCGCCATGGGGTGCAGCAGCCCCAGCAGGCTCTTCACCAGTGTGGACTTGCCGCTGCCGTTTTCACCCACGATGCACACATAGTCGCCGCTGTGCACCTGAAAGTTCAGGTGCTCCCACACCGGCTTGCCCTCATAGCCCAGCGCCGCGTCCCGGCAGTCCAGCAATATGCGTTTCTCCTGTTCCATCAGGACAGTCCCTCCTTCAGTGCCGCCGCGTTGGCGGTCATCAGACTGATATAGGTGGCTCCGCCGTCGAATTCCGCCCGGCTCACCGTCTGGCAGGAGTGGAATGTCCGCACCTGCGCCCCGGTGGTCTCGGCGATGGCCTGCGCCACCTTCCGGCTGCTCAGCTCGATGGTGTATACCACCGGTATCTCCTGCTCCTCCACCACGTCGATCAGATATTTCAGCGTGGCGAGGGACGGCTCCGTGTCTCCCGCGCAGCCGTGGAACGCCGCCCGGTAGTCCAGATCATATTCCCTGCAGAAATACAGCAGCGGGAACCGGTCGCCGAACACCACCAGACGCCGCGCCGCATGGTCCGTGATGTCCCGGAATGTCTCGTCCAGCGCCTGCAATTCGTCCAGATAGTCCGCCAGCCGAGCCCGATAGCCGTCGGCATTGTCCGGATCGGCCTCACACAGCGTATCGCAGATGGCCCGGCACAGGGCCATGGCATTCACCGGCGATGTCCAGATGTGCTCGTCGTACTCTATTTCCTCTTCGTGGCCATCGTGCAGATGCCCGTCATGCGCCTCATGGTCATCGTGCTCACCATGTTCGTCATGTGCGTGGTCATGGCTGCCCTGCATCCCCTCGGCGTACTCCTCCCGGTATGTCTCCACGCAGTCCATCATAGCCAGCCGGTAGGGGATAGCCTCGCCTGCCGCGTCCAGAATGTCCTCCACCCACAGCTCGCTTTCCCCGCCGTTGTAGATGAACACCTCCGCCTCGCTGACGGCGATCACGTCCAGCGGCGTGGGCTCAAAGCTGTGTGTCTCCCGCCCGGCGGGCACCAGCAGCTGTACGTCCACCGCGTCCCCGCCGATCTGCCGCACAAAGTCGTAGTAGGGGAACAGCGTGCACACCACGTTCAGTTTCCCGCTTTGCGGACGGTCCTGCCGCCCGCAGCCCGCCAGCGTCAGCGCCAATACCGCCGCCAGCACCGCTGCGCCTGCTCGTCTCACGTGTCCCGCCTCCTTTGCGTGTCTTGTCTCATAAAATCATAGTATACCACACAATGCGCAAAAAGGGAAGTGCCCGCCTTTTGCGTCCGGACACCGTCTCCCTGCGTATAATTAACGCATTCTTAACACGACGATGAAAAAGTTTCCTAATATGAAAGTGAAGATATTTGCGCCGGAAAACATGGAAAACATCTGCGCTTTGCATATATTTAAACGCAGAGCGGTTGAAAAACACCGCAAAAACCACGTTGCAAACGTTAAGATAATGTTAAAACAGAAAAAGACGTTAAAATTGCTGATCGAACCATTCGACGATTTCCTGTATACTTTTTCCATAGTCCGCAGCGTTTTTCTGCGGATGTGTTTTCAGTTGTTCCCGAGACCGCCATCCGGTCAACCTCTCTCCTGACAGATCGAAAAGACCGCCGTCCGGCGGTCTTTTTTGTCCCCTTCCCCCGCCTGTTAATAAAGCCACAATCGGTTTCCTGAAAAGAAAATCATTCGCCGCCCGTTGCAAAAATCCCGGAACCCCGCCAAAAACTGAATGGTTCAATGTAAAAAAGAAGCAAAAACCATATAAAATATGTGGAGAAATCCGTTCACAGAATGTTAAAAATGTACAATATGGCGCTCAATTTTTATAAAAACTGCTAATTGCGGGCGGAAAGAGTTTCCTGTATACTTTTTTCAGGTAGCCTTGAAGGGATTTTATCCCGTGAGGAAATGCCTGCGGGGCATGGCGGTGCCCCGTGCCGTTTCCTGTCAATAGACGGGTGCGGTAAAGTTTATCAGCTTCTGCGGCGACGTAGGGGCAAAAATCTGTTAAGGAGAGAAAACAATGGAAGAAAGAAAAGGCTTTGGATCCAATTTCGGATTCCTGATGGCCGCGGTCGGCTCTGCAGTCGGCCTGGGCAACATCTGGGGCTTCCCCAATAAGATGGGTGCCTCCGGCGGCTTCACGTTCCTCATCATCTATCTGATCCTGGCGGTCCTGTGCGGCTTCATCGTTATGGTGGGCGAGCTGGCCATCGGCCGCAAGACCGGTCACGGCGCCGTGGGCGCGTACAAGGCTCTGTCCAAGAAGTTCAAGTGGATGGGCTGGCTGGGCATCCTGTCCGCCTTCTTCATCCTGTTCTTCTACTGCGCACTGGGCGGCTACTGCATCAAGTACACCGTTCTGAACATCGGCGATCTGTTCGGTGCCGGCTTCGGCTCCAATGGCCTGTCCGGCGGCGAAATTTTCGGCAACTTCCTGGGCAGTCCCGCTGAGGGTGTTATCTACGGCCTTATTTTCGTGGCGCTGACCATGCTCATCGTTATGGGCGGCATCGGCGGCGGCATCGAGAAGGTCTGCTCCGTGGGTATGCCCGCCCTGTTCGTGGCCCTGCTGATCTGTATCATCCGCGCCTGCACCCTGGAGGGTACCGACGTGGCCGTGCAGATCCTGCAGGCGGACGGTTCTCTCGTGGAGGGCGTTGTTAACGGCAGTGCTCTGGACGGTCTGAAGTACATGTTCTCCCCCGGCTGGGCGGCCAATGTCGGCTATTATGTGCCCGACAAGGCGGTTGTTGATGGCGCGGAGGTTTCCTCCATCATGGTCAATGGCGTGGCACAGGCCATCGTCGCCTACAAGTCCGGCGCTCCCAGCATCTTTAGCGTTGTTTCCACCGCTGGTGGCCAGATGTTCTTCTCCCTGTCTCTGGGCATGGGCGCCATGATCACCTACGGCTCCTACCTGCATAAGAAGGAGAACCTGCAGAAGAACGCCCTGCTGATCATCATCATGGATACCATGGTGGCCCTGATGGCCGGTCTGTGCGTCATGCCTGCCCGCTTCGCCCTGGATCCCGCCGGCAACATCGGCGGCCCCAAGCTGCTGTTTATCACCATGCAGAACGTGTTCCACTCCATGGGCACACTGGGCCCCATCTTCGGCATCCTGTTCTATCTGCTGGTGGTCTTTGCCGCCATCTCCTCCTCCATCTCCCTGCTGGAGGTCATCGTGGCCCACTTCGTGGATAAGGCCCGTATCGAGGGCAAGGGTGACAAGCGCAAGAGCTATACCCTCATCGCCGCCGCCTGTGTGGGCCTGGGCTGCATCCTGGTCTGCGCCGACCGTCTGGGTGCCAGCAGCTTCTCGCCTGCGGAATTGCTGAACATTGCAAATCCCAAGACCTGGGCTGCCGACTGGCTGGACTTCTGGGATGCGCTGTCCGAGGGCGTTATGATGCCGCTGGGCGCGCTGCTGATGTCTCTGATGATCGGCTGGGAGATCGGCCCCGAGTTCGTCAAGGAAGAGACGGAGCAGTCCGGTCATGCTATGGGCAGCTACGGCTTCTTCAAGGTCTGCGTCAAGTTCATCACGCCGCTGATCATGGTCCTCATCCTGTACGGTCAGATAAAGGAATTCTTCCTGTAAAGTCTCTTGACGAATTGTTAATAAACAAACGCTTACTTAACAGAGGGGACGCCGGTGCCGCCGCACCGGCGTCTCTTTTTTGCGTCCGCGGACCCGGAAAGACTTGTGCCGCCTGCCGTAAAAAGCACACGATGCTGTGTTTGCCGCCCGGTTTCTCTTGTAAAAACGACGAAAACGGAGTTCACAATTTGTTAAAATAATGGAATATGACGTTAAGAACTTGACAATATCTTGGCGTGACGGTATGATACAGGAGGTTGGCGGGGCAGATACGCTGTTTCGCTGGCTGATGGTATTCACCACCAATTTGTGAGGAGGTAAATCACACACATGGAAAAGAAAAGCACCAAAATAGCGTATTTCGTAGCGCTGGGTGTTTTCATTGTCCTGCTGGTCATCCTGGGTATCCAGTTTAAGGGCAAGGAAAACCCCGTCTTCGTCGGCGACGGCGCGTTCTACACCACCGGCGACGGCGTGTTCCTGGATGGCATCCAGCGGACCGTGGACGACAGCGAGGGCTCTAAGTATGCGCTGGACGGCTCCTACTATGTGAGCCCCGAGGCCGGCACCTACTTCGAGCTGTCTGAGGATGGCAACACCATCGTCGGCGCCGACGGTACCGAGTACGTCAAGTCCGAAGAGAAGTCCAAGGACGTCAACGGCGTGGAGTACACCACCTATGAGGAGCAGGTCTACTCCGAGACTCCGTTTGCCGGCACCTTCTGGTCCCTGCTGCCCCCCATCGTGGCCATCGTGCTGGCCCTGATCAGCAAGGAAGTGTATTCCTCTCTGTTCCTGGGCTGCCTGGTCGGCGCACTGCTGTACACCCAGTTCGCTCCCTGGGACACCATCGTGACCCTGGTGGGTGCCGATTACGGTATCATCTCCGTGCTGGCTGACAGCGGCAACATGGGTATTATCGTGTTCCTGGTCACCCTGGGCATCATGGTGGACCTGATGAACAAGGGCGGCGGTTCCGAGGCCTTCGGCCGCTGGGCCAAGAAGACCGTTCACACCCGCTGCGGCGCGCAGTTGCTGACCATGCTGTTGGGCGTGCTGATCTTCGTGGACGACTACTTCAACTGCCTGACCGTGGGCGCCGTTATGCGTCCCGTCACCGAGTCCCACAAGATCTCCCGGGCCAAGCTGGCGTACCTGATCGACGCCACCGCGGCTCCCGTCTGCATGATCGCCCCGGTGTCCTCCTGGGCCGCCGCCGTTTCCGGCTACGTGCAGTCCCCCAGCATCAACGGCATTGAGCTGTTCCTGAAGCAGATCCCCTGGAACTACTACTGCCTGCTGACTCTGCTGATGATCGTGGTCATCTCCGTGCTGAACATCGACTACGGTTCCATGCTGACCCATGAGTACAACGCCCAGGTCAAGGACGACCTGTTCACCACCCCCGAGCGTCCCTTCGCCGGTGCCGACGACTATGAGGCTCCCAGCAAGGGCAAGTCCTCCGTGCTGGATCTGCTGGTGCCCGTGATCGTCCTGATCGCTGTCTGCATCATCTCTCTGGTCTACTCCGGCGGTTACTTCGATGGCGGCATGACCTTCATGGCGGCTTTCTCCGCTGCCGAGGCCGGTCCGGCGCTGGCCATCGGCGGTCTGATCGGCTGCGTGTTCACGTTCGTCTACTTCTGGCTGCGCGGCGCCATCGGCTTCGAGAAGTCCTTTGAGTCCGTGCCCCAGGGCTTCATCCAGATGATCGCCCCCATCCTGATCCTGACCTTCGCCTGGACCCTGTGCTCCTTCACCCGCTTTGCCATGTACTCCGCTGACTTCGTCAGTAATGCTATGGCCAACGTTGGCGATCTGCGTATGTTCCTGCCCGCCATCATCTTCATCATCGGCGCGGCTATCGGCTTCGCTACCGGTACTTCCTGGGGTACCATCGGCATCATGGCTCCCATCGTTGTCTCCGTGTTCAACTACGACGTGGAGCCCATACTGTGCACCATCGGTCTGGCGGCTGCCTGCTCCGGCGGCGTTATGGGCGACCACTGCTCCCCCATCTCCGACACCACCATCATGGCTTCCGCCGGTGCCCACTGCTACCACCTGAACCACGTGTTCACCCAGATCCCTTATGCGCTGACCGTGGCTGGTGTGTCCTTCGTCAGCTTCATCCTGGCCGGCCTGATCCAGAACGTGTTTGTCAACCTGCTGATCGCTGTGGTGCTGATGGTCGGTACTCTGCTGGTCATCCGCGCTATCGTTGCCAAGAAGCACGCTGGTATTTTCCAGGAAATGGCCGAGGCCGACAAGGCTCTTGCCAAGTAAGCTGTACCCCGCCTAATAAAAAGAAAGCCCTCCGTTGGGGGCTTTCTTTTTTTGCGTATACTATGTCGGTATATCGCTATAAATGCCGGTAATATTTGCTAAAATAAACATACATTTCCAAAAAAGGAGGGGAGAAGCGCGCTAAGAAACTGTAAAGGTTTATAATAATGTCATAAATATTCCGAAAAATGGCCGCTAAATTGGATAAAAGGGAGAAAAACCGTTTCATAATTTGTTCAAAATTACCCACTCCCGGCTTTGCTGAAATGTTGACAATCTGCCAGGAAAACGTTAGGATGGTGGCACCAATTTGTGAGGAGGTAAATCACACACATGGAAAAGAGAAGCACCAAAATAGCGTATTTCGTAGCGCTGGGTATCTTCATTGTCCTGTTGGTCATCCTGGGCCTGCAGTTCAAGGGCAAGGAGAACCCTGTCTTCGTCGGCGACGGCGCGTTCTACACCACCGGTGACGGCGTGTTCCTGGATGGCATCCTGAAGACCGCGGACGACAGCGAGGGCTCTAAGTATGCGCTGGACGGCTCCTACTATGTGAGCCCCGAGGCCGGCACCTACTTCGAGCTGTCTGAGGATGGCAACACCATCGTCGGCGCCGACGGTACCGAGTACGTCAAGTCCGAAGAGAAGTCCAAGGACGTCAACGGCGTGGAGTACACCACCTATGAGGAGCAGGTCTACTCCGAGACTCCGTTTGCCGGCACCTTCTGGTCCCTGCTGCCCCCCATCGTGGCCATCGTGCTGGCCCTGATCAGCAAGGAAGTGTATTCCTCTCTGTTCCTGGGCTGCCTGGTCGGCGCACTGCTGTACACCCAGTTCGCTCCCTGGGACACCATCGTGACCCTGGTGGGTGCCGATTACGGTATCATCTCCGTGCTGGCTGACAGCGGCAACATGGGTATTATCGTGTTCCTGGTCACCCTGGGCATCATGGTGGACCTGATGAACAAGGGCGGCGGTTCCGAGGCCTTCGGCCGCTGGGCCAAGAAGACCGTTCACACCCGCTGCGGCGCGCAGTTGCTGACCATGCTGTTGGGCGTGCTGATCTTCGTGGACGACTACTTCAACTGCCTGACCGTGGGCGCCGTTATGCGTCCCGTCACCGAGTCCCACAAGATCTCCCGGGCCAAGCTGGCGTACCTGATCGACGCCACCGCGGCTCCCGTCTGCATGATCGCCCCGGTGTCCTCCTGGGCCGCCGCCGTTTCCGGCTACGTGCAGTCCCCCAGCATCAACGGCATTGAGCTGTTCCTGAAGCAGATCCCCTGGAACTACTACTGCCTGCTGACTCTGCTGATGATCGTGGTCATCTCCGTGCTGAACATCGACTACGGTTCCATGCTGACCCATGAGTACAACGCCCAGGTCAAGGACGACCTGTTCACCACCCCCGAGCGTCCCTTCGCCGGTGCCGACGACTATGAGGCTCCCAGCAAGGGCAAGTCCTCCGTGCTGGATCTGCTGGTGCCCGTGATCGTCCTGATCGCTGTCTGCATCATCTCTCTGGTCTACTCCGGCGGTTACTTCGATGGCGGCATGACCTTCATGGCGGCTTTCTCCGCTGCCGAGGCCGGTCCGGCGCTGGCCATCGGCGGTCTGATCGGCTGCGTGTTCACGTTCGTCTACTTCTGGCTGCGCGGCGCCATCGGCTTCGAGAAGTCCTTTGAGTCCGTGCCCCAGGGCTTCATCCAGATGATCGCCCCCATCCTGATCCTGACCTTCGCCTGGACCCTGTGCTCCTTCACCCGCTTTGCCATGTACTCCGCTGACTTCGTCAGTAATGCTATGGCCAACGTTGGCGATCTGCGTATGTTCCTGCCCGCCATCATCTTCATCATCGGCGCGGCTATCGGCTTCGCTACCGGTACTTCCTGGGGTACCATCGGCATCATGGCTCCCATCGTTGTCTCCGTGTTCAACTACGACGTGGAGCCCATACTGTGCACCATCGGTCTGGCGGCTGCCTGCTCCGGCGGCGTTATGGGCGACCACTGCTCCCCCATCTCCGACACCACCATCATGGCTTCCGCCGGTGCCCACTGCTACCACCTGAACCACGTGTTCACCCAGCTGCCCTATGCGCTGACCGTGGCCGCAGTGTCCTTCGTCAGCTTCATCCTGGCCGGTCTGATCCAGAACGTGTTTGTCAACCTGCTGATCGCTGTGGCCCTGATGGTCGGTACGCTGTTGGTCATCCGCGCCATCGTTGCCAAGAAGCACGCCGGCATCTTCGCCGAAATGGCCGAAGCCAACAAGGCTCTTGCCAAGTAAGTACATACTCCAGCAAAAAAAGAGACCGCTTCGGCGGTCTCTTTTTTGCGTGCAGGGCAGGGGAGGGCACCTCGCATCGGCGGCGGGACAGCAAAAGCTGTCCGCCGCGGGAATTTTGCGAAAAGATGTGACAAACCGCAACAAATGTGGTACAATGTCCCTATTGAGTATATAGGAGGTGTCGCTGTGCGGCAATATCCCCAATTAGAGATCGATCTTTCTCTGCTGCAAAGCAATGCCAGGGCGGTGATCTCCCGCTGCAATGCCGCGGGTATCTGTGTCTGCGGCGTTATCAAGGGTGCGGATGGCCTGCCGGAGATCGCCCGGGCCCTGCGCGCTGCCGGCGCCGCAGAGTTGGGCACCAGCCGCCTGGAGCAGGTGGCCAAATGCCGTGCCGCCGGTGTGCCCGGCCCCTGGCTCCTGATCCGAATCCCTGGTCTGACGGAACTGCCGGACGTGGTCGCTTTGTGCGACACGTCCCTGCAAAGCGAGTGGGCCACCCTGCTGGCGCTGGAGGAGGAGTGTCTCCGCCAGAACAGGACCCACCGCGTCATCGTGATGGCCGACTTGGGCGACCTGCGTGAGGGCTTCTGGGACAAGGATGAGCTGGTGGACGCCTGCCAGCGGGTGGAGCAGGACCTGCCCCATGTACACTTGGCCGGTATCGGTGTTAACCTGTCCTGCTACGGCTCCACTAAGCCCACCCCGGACAAGATGAACGAGCTGGTCGCTTTGGCTCACCGGGTGGAGGCGCGTATCGGCCGATCGCTGGAGGTCGTCTCCGGCGGCGCTACCAGCTCCTTTACGCTGGTCCATTGGGGCACCATGCCCGCCGGTATCAACCACCTCCGAATCGGCGAGGGCATCCTGCTGGGCAAGGACCTGCAGGTGGACTGGGGCATCCGCGACATGGATTACCTCCGCATGGACACCTTTACCCTCCGGGCCGAGGTGGTAGAGGTCAAGGACAAGCCCACCTATCCCATCGGCGAGCTGGCCATCGATGCCTTCGGCCGCAAGCCTACCTATGTGGACCGTGGTGTCCGCCGCCGCGCCCTCCTGGCCCTGGGCCGGGCCGACGTGGGCGACCTGGAGAGCCTGCTCCCCCGTGAGCCGGGGCTGACAGTCATCGGCGGATCCTCCGATCACTGCATCGTGGACGTGGAGGACTGCCCCCGCCGTCTGCAAGTGGGCGATATCGTGGAATTCTCGCTGTGCTACAGTCATATGCTGTATGCCACATCACGGAGCGATATGCGGCTCCTATTCAAACATCAACAGGAGGAAGCGTAAGACAATGGGAGATTTAGGGATTTTGATCATCGGCGTCGTGGACACGTTTTTTGCCTTTTTTGTGGTGGCGCCCATGATACTGCAGGCGGCCAGCCTGTTCGGCGTGCAGAAGCAGTTTGCCCAGGCCATGGTCCAGGAGGGCGTCGTCAAGCAGGAGGACGTGGACCGCATCCACCCCAAGAAGCAGCTTGCCGGTGTGGTGATCTCACTGATCATGCTGGCGGTGCTGGCGTTTACCTGTGCCAAGGCCTCCCCTTGGGGCTATATCTGCGGCGGCGTGGGCCTGGTGGTGGGCCTGCTGAAGTACCGCACCATCGTCCAGTACAACAGTGAAACGGTCAAGCGCTTCAAGAACACCTATAAGGACGAGATGGATGTGGCCAAGTTCAACAAGTTTGTGGAGACGCATTTCTGATAAGTTCAAGCGAATAAAAACCTCCCCGGCACTATGCGCCGGAGAGGTTTTTATTCGCTTTTTTCGATGGTGCCGCCGCCCAGTACCTCGTCGCCGTCATACAGCACCACCGCCTGCCCGGCAGTGATGGCCCGCTGGGGCTGATCGAACACCACCCGCAGTCCGCCGTCCGGCAGGGGATAAGCGGTGCAGGGGGTCTCCACCTGGCTGTATCGCGTCTTGGCGGCGCACCGCACCGGCGCCGCCGGTATCTGGCCGCTGATCCAGTTTACGTGGGAAGCCAGCAGGGAGGAGGCATACAGCGCCGCGTCGTCTCCCAACACGATAGCGTTGCGGTCCCGGTCCTTTTCCAGCACATATACGTGCCGCCCCACCGCCACGCCAAGGCCCTTTCCCTGGCCGATGGTATAGCAGGGCAGGCCCCGGTGCCGTCCCAGCACGCGGCCCGCTTCGTCCAGAAAGTCTCCCGGCGTCAGTGTCAGCCCCTGCCGCTGCAGAAAGGTCACATAGTCTCCGTCCGGCACGAAGCAGATGTCCTGGCTGTCGCCCTTGTCGGCGTTGTCCAGCCCTGCCTCCCGCGCCTTGTCACGGATAGCCGGCTTGTCATAGTCTCCCACCGGCAGCAGCAGATGGGCCAGCTGGTGCTGCGTCAGCTGATACAGCACATAGCTCTGGTCCTTCCGCCGTTCCGCACCCCGCAGCAGGCGGTATCTGCCGCTTTCCGCGTCGTAGGTCACCCGGGCGTAGTGTCCCGTGGCGATATAGTCATACCCCAGCGTCAGTGCCCGGTCCAGCAGGGCGCCGAATTTCAGCTCCCGGTTGCAGTCGATGCACGGATTTGGCGTCCGCCCGGCGGCGTATTCCGCCGTGAACCTGTCCATTACGCACCGGCGGAAGCGGTCTGTCTCGTTGAATACATAGAACCGCATCCCCAGCCGTGTGGCCGCCTGCCGTGCGTCCTCAGCATCGTCGGCGGAGCAGCATCGGCTGTCCTCGTTAGGGGCCAGCTTCAGCATGGCGCCGTCGCAGTCGTAGCCCTGCTGCACCAGCAGTGCCGCCGCAGCGGAGCTGTCCACGCCGCCGGACATGGCCACCAGAACCTTTTTCTTGCGCATACGATCGTTCTCCGTAGTCTATATGTCTCCCACGCCCGCATGGGGCGTATGCGCCGCCATTCAGCGGCGGCGCATACTTTCGGGAAAATGTGGAAAGCTATCGGGCGAAGAGCGCCATAGCAGGCAGGGGCGCGTCCCTGCCGTGCCGCGGCGGCCCTCCGTCCGACAGCGTGTTCTTATTCGTCCAGATGCTTTGCCAGGAATGCCTCGTCGGGCAGCGCGTCCGCCAGCTCCAGCAGTACCCGCTGGAAGCCGCCGGTGTAGTCCTCGATGTTCTCGCCCAGCGTCCCCAAAGCCCGTACCATCGGCAGCGCGATGGTGGCAGTGGTGCCCTGGCCCTCCCGGCTGTTCAGCAGCAGCTGACCGCCGTGCAGCCGCGCGATCTGATGCGCCAGGGGCAGTCCCAGCCCCACACCGCCGGCGACATAGTCCAGGGTCATGGGCCGCATATGCCAGCGAAACAGCATTTCCTGCCGGTCGGCAGGAATGCCGCAGCCGGTATCCTTCACCTTGATGAGCACATGGGGCTTCTGCACGGCCAGCGTCACCGTCACCTTCCCACCGGCGGAGCAGGCCTTCAGCGCATTGGACAGCAGCTGCCACAGGGCCTGGCTCAGCCAAGGCTCGTTGACAGCGGTGATGGCGTAGCGTTCCTCGCACACCATCTCCAGCTGCACGCCCTTCAGCTCGAAGGGGACCTCCGCCTCCCGGATGATCTCGTCCAGCCACACCTTCAGGTCCGTGTTTTCGGTGGGCAGCAGCTCCTTGCGGTTCAGCATAGAGGCGGACTCCAGGTTCTTTGCCAGCCGCAGCAACCGGAAATAGCCATGGTAGAGCATGGCGGCGTTCGCGTCCAGTATCGGATCCTCGTCCCGTTCATCGGCGGGGGCCAGCTTCTGCATCCCATAGTAGATATTGCCCAGTGCGGACCGTATCTGCATCGCCACCAGCGGCAGCCGCTCCATGTATACCTTTTCCTGCTGTGCCTGTTCCATGAGACCAGCCTCCTTCTGTTGTCAGCATACCAGTTTCCCGGCGCCATCAACCGTGCCAACTTCTGTCAGCTTGTTCACATCATATCAAATGCGATGCAAAAATACAAGATTTTTATCAAATTTCCGCGAAACGAAAAAAAGTTTCAAAAAAGGCTTGCATTTTGCGGAATAACTGCATATAATTCTAAACATACCATACATTTAGGATATTCCATCAGAGAGGAAGATGTTTTATGAGCATTAAAGTCGGTATCAATGGTTTTGGCCGTATCGGCCGTATGGTCATGCGCTGCTGCATGGATCACCCCAACATCGAGATCGTGGGCGTTAACGACCTGTGCCCCGCCGATTACCTGGCCTATATGCTGAAGTTTGACACCATGCATGGCAAGTTCAAGGGTGAAGTTTCCTCCGAGGGCAACAACATCGTTGTCAACGGCAAGGCCATCCCCGTGTTTGCTGAGCGTGACCCCGCCAACCTGCCCTGGGCCAAGGTCGGCGCCGAGTACGTTATCGAGTCCACCGGCCTGTTCCTGACCAAGGAGAAGGCCGCCGGCCACATCGCCGCGGGTGCTAAGCACGTGGTCATGTCCGCCCCCTCCAAGGACGACACACCCATGTTCGTCTGCGGCGTCAACCTGGACAAATACACCAGCGATATGCAGTTTGTCTCCAACGCCAGCTGCACCACCAACTGCCTGGCCCCCATCGCCAAGGTCCTGCACGATAATTTCGGTATCACCGACGGCCTGATGACCACCGTGCACTCCACCACCGCCACCCAGAAGACCGTTGACGGCGTCTCCCTGAAGGATTGGCGCGGCGGCCGTGCTGCCTCCGGCAACATTATCCCCAGCTCCACCGGCGCTGCCAAGGCCGTAGGCAAGGTCATCCCCAGCCTGAACGGCAAGCTGACCGGTATGTCCATGCGCGTTCCCACCCTGGATGTCTCCGTGGTGGACCTGACCGTCAACCTGGCTAAGCCCGCCAAGTATGAGGATATCTGCGCCGCCATGAAGAAGGCCAGCGAGAACGAGCTGAAGGGCATTCTGGCCTACACCGATGAGGACGTTGTTTCCTCCGACTTCCTGGGCGACACCCATACCTCCATCTTCGACGCCAAGGCCGGCATCGCACTGACCGATACCTTTGTCAAGGTCGTCAGCTGGTACGACAACGAGATGGGCTACTCTGACAAGGTCCTCTGCCTCATCGAGCATATGTACAGCGTGGACCACAAGTAAATCGCTTACTACCGAAAGGTTTTCCTTCTTTTTGTTCCGCAGACAGCGCCGCGTCACGCGGCGCTGTCTGCATACAGAGACGCTGCGCGCCGCCTGTACAGAGGGGGAAAGCGCTTCCGGCGGTTTTTGAAAGAAAATCGACAGCGTGACAAATATTTTTCATTTACCCCCTACCATTCCACCGGATTGTATGGTACAATAGGTACAACTTACCTAAGGGTAACGCAAGGGAAAGGAACCCCGCCATGGAACAGAACTCCATTCTGCACACTACGCTGTCGCTGGACAGCGATATCCCCCTCTACGCCCAGCTGGTGGGCATCATCAAGCGCAGTATCTCCACCGGCGCCCTGCCGGTGGGTGCGCTGCTCCCCAGCGAGGCCGAACTGTGCCGCTGCCTGAGCATCAGCCGCAACACCGTCCGTCAGGCCATCGGAGAGCTGGAGGACGAGGGTCTGGTGGTCCGCAAGCGCGGCCGCGGCACCTTCGTGGCCGACCCCGCCACCAACCGCCGGGGTGTCCGCTATTCCTTCACCACCGAGGTCTCCTCTATGGGCAAGGTCCCCTCATCTACGCTGGTGGACTTCGCTGTAGAGGTCCCCAAGCCCACCGTCTGCGAGAAGATGGAGCTGCGGGAGGGAACGCCGGTCTACTGCTTCACCCGTGTCCGCAACGTGGACGGCGAGCCTCTGATCCTGGAGACCAGCTACTACCCTCAGTACATCTACCCCAATCTGACCCGCGATATGCTCCAGACCCACAGTTTTTACAGCCTGCTCTACCATGTGGGCATCGTCCCCTTCGCTGCGGACGAGAGCTATGAGGCCGTTATTCTGGATGACAGCTGTGCCGCCCTGCTGGGTGTGCCCTCCGGCAGCTGTGCCTTTTTCCACCAGCGGCTTACCCGTACGGAGGATGGCCGTATCTACGAGTATACCCGCAGCTACATACGCAGCGACCGGGTCCGCCTGGACGTACATATGCAGAAAAGCGGCATGAACTTCGTCCGCACCATCGACTGAATAGAAAAGCACCCCCGACAGGGGGTGCTTTTTCCGCATAAAGCCACGCCCAAAGGGCGGGGCTGCGCTGTTTACGACAGCAGCAGGCGTATCAGTACCCGGGCAATGGCATAGCCCAGCACGCCGCCGCCGATGCCGGCGGCTGTGGCCCACACCCGTTTCCGCTTGGCATGGGGCACCTGCTGGCTGTACAGCCGCTGATTTTCCCGGTTCAGGC
>OLWZ01000778.1_pt1 | contig 16910 bp, 14 predicted proteins | sample 1674011 | NCBI WGS metagenome assembly OLWZ01 (sample SAMEA103958137, study PRJEB25191) | human gut metagenome | biome: human-associated habitat [ENVO:00009003]; feature: intestine environment [ENVO:2100002]; material: feces | place: Germany | collected 2013/2015 | reverse complement strand
TCAATATACCAGTCATCAGTTACAATGTCAGGATATTCTTCACCGATTTTTTGGGCAGTTTTGAGGAACTTGCCGTCCGTTGTTTTAATAATGTTAGCCTTTGTAATGATAGAAACCTTGCCCTTGTTATTCTTCTTTGCATATTCATAAGCAAGGCGAGCGATTCTTTCGCATCCCTCTTGCGTTGCAACTGTAAAGTCAACTGCAAGGTCGTCAGTAATGTTCAAGCCATAAGAGCCGATTGCATAGCCGCCCTCGGTATTTTCTCTGAAGAAAGTCCAGTCAATGCCTTGTTCAGGAACTTTAACAGGGCGCATATTTGCAAAAAGGTCAAGCTCTTTTCTCATAGCAACGTTAGCTGATTCAACGTTTGGCCATGGATCACCGGCTCTCGGAGTAGTTGTGGGGCCTTTAAGAATAACGTGGCACTTTTTAAGCTCGGCAAGCACATCATCAGGAATAGCTTTGTTGCATGCCGCACGGTTTTCGATAGTTAAACCGTCAATTTCCTTAAATTGAACTTTGCCGCTTGCGACCTCATCTTTAAGAAGAAATGCAAGAACTCTCTCGCTTTCTTTTGTGATGATAGGGCCGATACCGTCACCGCCGCAAATACCGATTACGATTGTATCAAGTGCATCATAGTCAGTAAAATCTTTATCCTCTTTGATTTTTTTTGCTCTTGCAAGTTGAGATTCCATAAGTGAACGAAACTTTTCAACTGCTTCGTCAATGATTTTAGCATCGTCTGCCATAGTTGTATCCTCCGATAATTTGATTATTTATTCATTTCTCTTGTGTAGTCGAGAAGTCCGCCGCAAACAAGCATTGCTCTCTGTCTTGCGGAAAGGTGAGAAGAATTAAGCTGATATTCCTCGCCCTTAGTAAGATTCTTAAGAACAACAGGCTTATTGTTTTCAATTGCGTCTTTAATGTTTGGAAGTGAAAGCTCGTCCATTTGGTCAATCTTATCATAATCCTCTTCATTTGCAAATGTGAACGGTAAAATACCTGCGTTTACAAGGTTTGCAACGTGAATTCTTGCGAATGATTTAGTAATAACAGCCTTAACTCCAAGATAAAGCGGAACGAGCGCCGCATGCTCTCTTGATGAGCCTTGACCGTAGTTTGCGCCTCCGACAATAAAGCCTTTGCCTTCTGCCTTAATTCTTTCAGGGAATGTTTCGTCGCATACGGCAAAGCAATACTGTGAAAGGTGAGGAATGTTTGAACGATAAGGAAGAATCTTAGCGCCTGCAGGCATAATGTGGTCTGTTGTGATATTGTCGCCGACCTTAAGAACTGCTTTTGCCGTGATATCCTCAGGAAGCTTTTCTGTCTTTGGGAAAGGCTTGATGTTAGGACCTCTGAGAACTTCTACCTTATCTGCATCCTCAGGTGAAGCAGGAGCTTCAATCATATTGTCATTAACAATAAAGTGCTCGGGCATAGAAATTTTAGGAGCGTCGCCAAGCTCTCTTGGGTCTGTAAGATATCCGGTAAGTGCAGATGCCGCAGCAACTTCAGGAGATACAAGATAAATTTGACCGTCCTTTGTTCCTGAACGTCCTTCAAAATTTCTGTTAAATGTACGAAGTGAAACGCCGCCTGAATTTGGTGACTGACCCATACCGATGCAAGGGCCGCAGGCTGATTCGAGTATTCTTGCACCTGCGCTAATCATATCTGAAAGCGCACCGTTTAATGCAAGCATATTGAGTACTTGCTTTGAGCCGGGTGCAATACAAAGTGAAACTGACGGCGCAATAGTCTTGCCTTTGAGAATTGATGCAACTTTCATCATATCAACAAATGATGAGTTTGTGCAAGAACCGATAGCAACCTGGTCAACTTTAATTTTGCCGATTTCGTCTGTTGTTTTAACGTTATCCGGCATGTGCGGGCAAGCAGCCATAGGAGTAAGCGAGCAAAGGTCAATATCAATTACTTCGTCATACTCTGCATCCTCGTCAGGAAGGATTTCAGTCCAATCATTTTCACGTCCCTGCGCTTTGAGGAAAGCAAGGGTAATTTCGTCAGATGGGAAGATAGAAGTTGTAGCGCCAAGTTCGGCACCCATATTTGTAATGGTTGCTCTTTCAGGAACAGAAAGTGTTTTAACACCCTCTCCGCCGTATTCAATAATCTTGCCTACGCCACCTTTAACGCTCATAATTCTAAGAACTTCAAGGATAACATCTTTAGCAGAAACCCATGGCTTAAGATAGCCGGTAAGATTAATTCTTGTCATCTTAGGCATAGGAATATAGTATGTACCGCCGCCCATAGCAACAGCAACATCAAGTCCGCCTGCACCCATAGCAAGCATACCGATACCGCCGCCTGTAGGTGTATGGCTGTCAGAGCCGATAAGGGTTTTGCCCGGAATGCCGAATCTTTCAAGGTGAACCTGGTGGCAAATGCCGTTGCCCGGTCTGCTGAAATAAATACCGTGTTTCTTTGTTACTGATTGAATGTAACGGTGATCGTCGGCATTTTCAAAACCGGTCTGTAATGTGTTGTGGTCAATGTATGCAACAGATTTTTCTGTCTTTACTCTGTCAACGCCCATAGCCTCAAATTCGAGGTATGCCATTGTGCCTGTTGCGTCCTGAGTTAAGGTTTGGTCAATTCTTAAACCGATTTCGGTGCCGACCTTCATCTCACCCTCAACAAGGTGAGCCTTAATAAGCTTTTGAGCAATAGTAAGTCCCATTGTTAAAAAGTCCTCCTACTTGTTAATAAAATTATCAAATGATATTTTATTACAAATGTTTCGCGTTGTCAATTACAAATCAGTAAAAATCTTTTAAATAATATATTAATTAATATAATAAAGATTTAATATTGAAAATTTTACTCTTTTGTGATAAAATATCCTATTATGTTGGAGTATTTCGGGCAAAATACATTTGAGGTGTTGATTTTGCTTGATAATATACAAATAAAAAACAAAAACGAACAATATGATAATAACGATAACAACGAAGATGTTTCGGCAGAGGAGTCGGTTACGCAGGCTGATGATTTTGAAACGGGTTCTATTACCGTTTCTAAAGACGGTCATTTTATTCACTGCTTAACAATCATCGGTCAAATAGAAGGCCATTATATTCTGCCGAGCCAAAACAAAACCACAAAGTATGAGCACGTTATTCCGCAGCTTGTTGCAATTGAAGAAAGCAAAGAAATAGAGGGGCTGCTGATTATTTTAAATACAGTCGGCGGTGACGTTGAGGCAGGGCTTGCGATTGCTGAACTGTTGTCTACCATGAAAACTCCTACTGCTTCTTTAGTTCTCGGCGGCGGTCATTCAATCGGTGTTCCTCTTGCTGTCAGCTGTAAAAAGAGTTTTATTGTTCCGAGTGCTACAATGACTGTTCACCCTGTCAGAATGAACGGGCTTGTTCTTGGTGTTCCTCAAACTCTTTCTTATTTTGAAAAAATGCAGGACAGAATAGTTAATTTTGTGGTTAACAATTCTTCTATTGATAAAAAGAGTTTTAAGGCGCTTATGATGAAAACAGGTGAGCTTGTTATGGACGTCGGCACTGTGCTTGACGGTGAGGACGCAGTTAACTGCGGTCTGATTGACGAACTCGGTGGTCTTAGCGACGCTCTTGATTTTTTAGATAAAATGATTGAGGAGAGATAATATGCTTTGGAGTATTATTAATGAAGCTGATATTTTCTACTCCTCAAAATCAATATGTCAAAACAATACTGTCAGGTCAAGCAACCCTTACAGTTATATACGCACCGGTTATCATTTGGATAACGCATATTTATTCGGAGGTATAGATGATGTGGATTTTAACAGCAATATTTCAGGCGATAGGACAGGCATTCACTTGGGTGTTCCCCGTGTCTGAAAGCGGACATTCTGTAATTTTTCATAATTTTTCAGGCAGATTTACAAACGCTTGCTCGCAGTTGACAGGCGTTATACATATAGGAATTGCAATCGGTTTATTTATTGCGTTTTATAAGTTATTTATAAGCCTTTTCAAAAATTTTTTCGCAACTTGGAACGATATTTTTCATAAAAGACTCGATTTGAAAAACATTCCTCCTCAAAGGGAATTTATGTTTATGACGATTCTTTCGTTTGTATTCTTTATCGTTTATGCAATTCCCGCAGGCAAATACGGTAATGTGTATTTGCTTTTTAACAGAACATCGCATAATAAGACTATATTGGGCGAAGGAGTTTGCATTGCTCTTTTAGGTGTTCTTCTTATTGTAACTAATTCTCTTATCAATTCAAACAGAAACAAACTTCCAAATTGGGCAAATGCGGTAATTTTAGGTTTAATCGGATTTCTTGCATTGCCGACGGGCGGTTGCTCCTTTATGGGTGCAATTTTCGCTTTTATGATTTTGCTTGGTATGAGCCAAAAATATGCGATTAGATATGCCGTTACAATGTCTGTTCCTACTCTTATTGTAATGGGGATAATTGAACTTTGTGTGGCTGTTACCAAAATTAATATTTTTTCGGCGATAATCGGGCTTGTTATCTCGATTATAGCTTCGTTTTTTGCAATTAAGCTGTTTATATTTGTACTGAAAAAACGTGCGTTGAATTATATTGCATATTATGATATTTCAATCGGTGTAATCAGTGCAATTATCGGAACTTTTCAACTTGTTATAAAATAATAAGAGGTAAATATGGCAACAAAAAAGACTAATAAAAAAACTAAACAGAATACATCTAAAAAAACATCATCTAATAGGCAAAAAACTGCAGACAGGGCTGACGCAATACGAGTATCTGAAATTGCAACAGTTGCCGTTTCGGTTATACTTTTCTGCCTTGCCATTGTTTCAGGCAACGGTGTGTGGAATGTGCTGCATAATGTATATGTCGGCATATTCGGTATGTTTGCCGCTATTGTTTTGCCGCTTTTGACCATTGTTGTTACAGTTATATTTTCGGCTAAGGGTGACGATGCTTACGGTTACACGGCTAAGATAGTAGAAGCGTTTGTAATGGTTTTCATTCTCGCAACATTTATTCATGTTGTTAAAAATTCAACAGGCGATGCATTTAAGGAAACTATAATTAACAGTTATAAATCAGCAAGTTTTGAATTTAACGGTGGTTTCATCGGTGCAGTGTTAGGCTGGCTTTTGCTCACTCTCGGTAAAGCACCGGCTGTTATTATAAGCGTTGTGCTGTTTATTGTTGATTTGCTTCTTATGACAGGTCTTACTATATTTCAATTTGTTGCAGGTGCGGCTAAGCCAGCAAAAGTTACATACGAAAAGGTTGCTCCGGCTATTGAAGAACGAATTGAACGCAGAAGAATGAATAAAGAAAATATTGATGTTCCGCTTGATACTCAGCCGCCTGAGGAAGAAGATAAAAAGCCTAAATCAAGAAAAAAGAAGGCTGCCTCTTCCGACGAGGAAATGACTAAGGTACCTAAGGAAATAATTGACGAAATAAACCGTGAAAATTCCAATATCGAAATGCTGAAAAATGCTACGGGTAGAAAAGAGGAAAAGAAGCCTAAGAGTATTGATGAAATAGTTAAGGATGCTTCAGAGGATAAATCTAATGAGAAAAAAGCAGATAAAAGTAAAGAATTTACTGTTTCCAAAGAAGCAATGGAATCAGGCATAAACGATTATAAACTTCCGTCTGTAGAACTTCTCAGCTTGCCTAAGAAAAAATCAACTGCAGATATCAGCGGTGAACTTAAGGAAAACGCTCAAAGGCTTATTGAAACGCTTCGCTCATTTAATGTTAATGCAACTATTACTGATATATCACGAGGCCCTACGGTTACAAGATATGAGCTTAAGCCTGCGGCAGGTGTGCGTATTTCTAAAATTACAAATCTTGCTGATGATATAGCACTTAATCTTGCTGCTACTCATGTTCGAATTGAGGCGCCTATTCCGGGCAAAGCCGCAGTAGGTATTGAAGTTCCCAATACTGTTAAAAATACAGTTTCTATGCGTGAACTTATAGACACACCTGAGTTTTATGAGCAACGTTCACTTCTTTCTGCCGGTATCGGTAAGGATATTGCGGGTAATTGTGTTTATTGCGATATTGCAAAAATGCCGCACCTTCTTGTTGCAGGTACAACAGGTTCCGGTAAATCCGTTTGTATGAACTCAATTATTACATCTATTCTTTACAGAGCTAAGCCTGACGAGGTTAAATTCTTAATGATTGACCCTAAGCAGGTTGAATTTTCAAAATATGCAAATATTCCGCATCTTCTTGTTCCTGTTGTGACTGACCCACGCAAAGCGGCAGGTGCTCTCGGTTGGGCTGTAAGTGAAATGCTTCAGCGTTATCAAAAGCTTTCGCAGGTTGGCGTTCGTGACATTGAGGGATACAATAAATATGTTCAAAAGCATGAGGATATGGAGTCTATGCCTAAAATCTGTATCTTTATAGATGAATTTGCGGATTTGATGATGGCGGCTCCCAAAGAGGTTGAAGATTCTGTTTGCCGTCTTGCGCAAATGGCTCGTGCTGTCGGTATGCATCTTGTTATTGCAACTCAAAGGCCGTCTGTTGACGTTATTACAGGTCTTATTAAAGCTAATATTTCATCAAGAATTGCACTTACCGTTTCATCCCAAATCGACTCTCGTACTATTCTTGATGCCGCAGGTGCCGAAAAGCTTCTCGGTCACGGTGATATGCTTTATAATCCTATCGGTGCTTCAAAACCGCTTCGTGTTCAGGGTTGTTTCATTTCAGATGAAGAAGTTGAAGCACTTTGTGATTTCGTTAAAAATCAGGGTGAAAGTCAATATGATGAAGAAATCGCTAAGGAAATTGAAGCCAAGGCGGTCCAAGATAAGAAATCTTCTCCGTTTGAGGATGACGGCGATGCAGAGCAGCTTGATGTACTTTTTGACAAAGCTGTTGATATTGTACTTGAAACAGGGACTGCTTCCACTTCATTTTTACAACGTAAGCTTTCCGTAGGCTATGCACGTGGCGCTAAGATTATTGACCAGCTTGAGGAAAAGGGTATTATAGGCCCTGCTAACGGTTCAAAAGGCAGAGAAATACTTATCAATCGCCAGCAATGGCTTGAAATGCAGGCTTATTCGTCAAATAAAGTTCCTTTTACTTCAGAAAATACCGAGCAAATGTCATTTGATGAGGATGAGATTGAAGATGACGGTGTTGTGTCTGAAAATTATAACGATATTGATGAATAATTAGTTATTGTACCTGAAATTTAATTTGTGCAATTGTATAATTTGATTGTTTAGAGGAAATATATGAATGATTTTCTACCTATAAATAAAAAAGAAATGCTTGAACGAGGTTGGCAAGATGTTGATTTTGTCTTTGTAACAGGCGACAGCTATGTTGACCACCCGTCGTTCGGCGTAGCCATACTTACAAGGCTTTTGGAAAAAGAGGGCTATAGAGTTGCCGTTTTAAGTCAACCTAATTGGAAAAATGACGGCGATTTTACACAATTCGGTCGTCCTCGTTTAGCTTTTATGGTTACAAGCGGTAATATTGATTCAATGGTTGCTCACTATACTGCTGCCAAAAGACTAAGACATGATGACGCTTATACTGCCGGAGGTATTGCAGGAAAAAGACCTGACAGGGCAGTTATTGTTTATTCAAATATTATTAAAAGGATATATCCTGATTGCCCTGTTGTTATTGGCGGTCTTGAAGCGTCACTTCGCCGATTTGCTCATTATGATTATTGGGATGACGGAATCAGACCGAGTATTCTTATTGATTCAAAAGCTGATTTGCTAACCTATGGTATGGGTGAAAAGCAAACTGTTCAAATAGCCAAAAGGCTTGACAGCGGTGAGGATATCTCAACTATGCACGATATTCTCGGAACCTGCTATACCTGCCCAACATATGAAACGCCGTATGACGGTGTTGAAGTTCCGAGCTTTGACAATGTATTAAACAGTAAAAAGGAATATGCAAAATCTTGCAGAATTGAGCAAGATGAGCAGGACCATATTCGTGGTAGACTTATTAAGCAAAAACACGGCAAAGTAATGGTTGTCCAAAATAAGCCTATGCCGCCGCTTAATCAAAACGAACTTGATAAAATTTATTCACTGCCGTATACAAGGGCATATCATCCGTCTTATGAAAAACTCGGAGGTGTGCCGGGCATTAAAGAGGTTGAGTTTTCAATTACTCACAATCGTGGCTGCTTTGGTGCTTGCAATTTCTGTTCAATTGCTTTTCATCAGGGCAGATATGTTACATCCCGTTCAAAGAAAAGCATTTTGACAGAAGCTGAAAAGCTGACTCATATGCCAAATTTCAAAGGCTATATTCACGATATAGGCGGTCCTACAGCCAATTTCAGGAAACCGTCTTGTACTTTTCAAGAAGAACACGGTCTTTGCAAGGGTAAAAAATGCCTTGCGCCTAAGCCGTGCAGAAATTTAAGTGTTGACCATAGTGAGTATCTTGATATTCTTCGTCAGGTTCGTTCACTTCCTAAAGTTAAAAAGGTATTTATAAGAAGCGGTATAAGATATGATTATCTTCTTGAGGATAAGGACGATACATTTTTTAAGGAGCTTGTTGAGCATCATGTTTCCGGTCAGCTTAAAGTGGCGCCTGAACATTGTTCTGCAGCAGTTCTTGACAAAATGGGTAAGCCTCATATTGAGGCTTATATCAAATTTTCGCACAGATATTTTGAATACACGGGAGAGATTAATAAGGAGCAATATTTAGTACCTTATCTTATGTCGTCTCACCCCGGTTCTACTCTTGATGATGCGATTGAACTCGCTTTGTTTTTAAAGAAAAATCATATAAGACCCGAACAGGTACAGGATTTTTATCCGACTCCCGGCACTATCTCAACGTGTATGTTTTATACCGAGCTTGACCCTTATACTATGGAAAAGGTGTATGTAGCAAAAAGCGAGCATGATAAGGCGCTTCAAAGAGCACTTCTTCAATATTTTAATCCTAAAAATCAAAAGCTTGTTGAGGAAGCACTCAAGCGTGCAAAACGTTATGATTTAATCGGATATGACAGCAAGTGCCTTGTTAAACCTACATATTCTGCTAATCAATTTAACAAAAATAACAGATATCAAAATAAGAGTTCGCATAAGAATAATTATTCAGGGAAAAACAGAGGTAAAAAAAGATGAGCGCTTCAAAAAGACAAGGCATAATCGCAATAGGTATCGGTTGTATTCTTGTTTCTGTTTTGCTTGTATTTTACGGTATTTCTCAACCTAAGGTCAATGAAACCCCTTTATCTCAGTTGCAAGATACGCTTTCCCAAACCTCGATTAAGACTTCTTCGTCTGACAAAAATGATGCATCTTTTAAAAATTCGGGCGCTGATACTCAAACAACTGTGTTAAATACTAAATCTTCTCAACCGTCTTCTGCTCAAAGTGTTTCTTATCCTGTCAATTTGAATACTTGCACTTATGAAGATTTAGTTTCAATTGACGGAATAGGCGATACCAAAGCACAGGCTATTTTGGAATACCGTGATTATCTCGGAGGATATACAAATGTTTCTCAACTTAAGGAAATTAAGGGTATCGGGGACTCTACTTTTGCAAAGATTGAGCCGTATGTTACAGTATGATTAGTGATTTAAAAATTGTTTTAGAGAAAATATCAAATATATTTTTTACTAAAAGATGCGAATTTTGCGGTGAAGTAATTGAATTTGATAAAACGGTTTGTCCCGATTGCGAGAATTTACCTGTTAATAAGCCGCCTTATTGCATATATTGCGGTGTCAGTAAGGAAAAATGTAATTGCGACAAGCATAAAAGTGAATATAAGCAAATTGTGGCACCGTATTTATATCAAGATAATGTTAAGCGTGCTGTTTTGAATTTCAAAAGCGCTTATATGCCTTTTCTTTCAAAACGCTTTGCACGTGATATGGCAAAATGCATTCAAGAAAATTATTTTATGCAATTTGATATGATTACTTATACTCCGCTTTCTAAGATTATAATCAAGCATATTTACTTGCAAATGAAATTTCGAAAATTTTAGATATTCCGCTTGCCGATTTGCTTATAAAGGTAAGAAAAACAAAAGAACAAAAATCATTGAATTCACGTGAGCGCAAGACTAATGTTTACGGCGCATTTGATTTGAAAGATAAAGATATTGTAATCAACAAAAGAATTCTTTTGATTGATGATGTTAAAACTACGGGTTCAACGCTTAATGAATGTGCCAAAATGCTTAATATTTACGGTGCTCAAAGTGTTTGGGCGGCAACTCTTGCTGTCGCCGTACCTAAAGAAAAAGGGGATAAAAAATGAAAAAAATATTATCTGTATTGCTTACATTGATTTTTGTTTTCTTGTGTGCTTGCAGTGCGCAGGGCACGCAGGATCGTCAGTTAAGCGCTCATATTGACGGCTTGATTGAGGAAACAACGATTGAATGGAAAGATGATAATACAGCTGTTGTTTCTTTTGATAAACACGCTGTTAATAATGTTGCTGTTAAGTTGAAAAAAGCAGTATCGTCACCGCTTAAGATATATAACGGAGATAATATTATTTATGAACAGGAAAATAACAGTACATATAAATATTGCTCATTTTCTCCGACCCAAACTACTTCTTTAAAATTAAAGCTTGATAATGGCAAGGAAAATGTTGAGTCAGTTTCTGTTTACGAAAACGATAATGAGCCTGACAGTGATTTTAGGGTAACTGCATATATTCTTGCAGATAAAATTCAAAATATTGATGATTTGAAATCATATACATTTGACACAATTACTGATGTAATTCTTTTCTCATGCGTTAATTTTAACTCTGACGGCGAACTTCAATTTAATGACAGTGAGAATTATTCAGGCAAAAAAATGATGAAAACTGCGCTTAAGAATTTAAAAAGCGTTATAGGCGACAGAAATGTAAATATCTATGTCAATATTTTAGGCCCCGATGCAGACGAAGGAATAAGCGATTGGAAATCTCAAATGGAAAATAAAGCTCAAAAGCATACCAAGGCTTTTGAAAACGATACACTTGCTACACAAATTAACGATTTGCTAAACGACTATAATTTTAACGGCGTTTTTTTTGATTATGAATATCCTATTAAGGCAAAGTATTGGAAAGCCTTCAGCAATTTTCTTGTCAACCTCGATTCAGAATTTGGCGGCAAAAAAATAGGTCTTGCAATGAGCGATTGGGATATCGGTATTTCTAAAGAGGCTATGCAATGTGTTGATATGGTTGAAATGATGGAATATGACCTTTTTGATGATTACGGTGACCATTCCTCTTTTGATTGTGCTCAAAAAGGAATTGAGAAATTTATCAATGCGGGATTTGACAGCAAGGTACTTGATCTCGGTATTCCTTTTTACGGCAGGCCTGCAGACAAGGGTGAATATTGGTATAATTACGGAGATTACGCAAAGATATTGGGCAAATATTCAAATAAGGCAGAGATTGACGGTAAACAAGCTTATTTCAATTCGTATGGACTTGTTTATGATAAAACTTCGCTTGCAATTGATTATGAACTCGGTGGTGTTATGGTGTTTAGATACGGCAGCGATGATTTAAACCACAAGGATATGTCGCTTTTCACCGCAATTAATCAAAGCATAAACGATAGAAAAAATTAGTACATTTAACAGCTCGAAAAAGCAAATTTGCTTTTTTGAGCTGTTTTTTACTAAATCTTTACTATTTTACTATTTATTTTTTAGATTGTTTGTGATATTATACTATCTCGGATATAAGAGAGGTTAAATTATGACGAAGAAAAAATGTATTAATTTAATAGTTATTTTATTTGCATTTTTCGGCTTTGTTTACATAATGTCAACAATTCCGTTTTGCAGTGATGATTGGGCTTGGGGCGCTTCTGTCGGTGCGCAAAGGCTTGCATCCCATTTTAGAGGATATAACGGCAGATATCTTGGAAACTTGCTCATTTTACTTTTGACTAAATCTAATTTTATAAAAACAATCGGAATGGCTGTCGTTTCGTTTTCTGTTATTTATTTAATTTATAAATATATTGGGGATGGCAAGCTGTTTTATTTCCTTTTTGTATTATTCCTTCTTGTTATAATGCCAACAAATATATTGAGGCAGACTATGGCTTGGGCTTCCGGCCTTGCTAATTATATTCCGCCAATTGCTTTAACGCTGCTTTATCTTGTTGTTGTGAAAAATATATTTGATAAGGATAAGCCGAAATATAAAAAATGGCTTATTCCCATTTCATTTGTTATAGGCTTGTGCGGTAACCTGTTTATGGAACACGTAACTATAATGAATGTTGTTGTGTCAATAGGCGTTATTGTTTATTCATACATCAAGTTTAAAACGTTTTTCAGAGTTCACGTGTTTAATTTCTTGGGAAATATTTGCGGTGCGGCAATAATGTTTTCAAATTCAGCCTACGGTATTATTTCATCAGGTAATGACAGCTATAGAAGCGTGGCAGGGGAAAATGAAAGCTTTTTTTCTTGGCTTATTAAGAGCATTGACAGAGTTTGCACACGTTCGGTTGAAAGCAATGCTTTAATTAATATTCTTATAAGCATTATGCTTTTTACAATTGTGCTTAATATATCAAAGCAGTTTAAATTAAATAAGGGCAAAAAACGCTTTTTGTTTTCTTGCGTGATTTTTGATTTTGCATATACAGTATTTGTTTTTATTAAAGAATATGTTCGCTTTCCCATAGGAACATTTACATCTCCTGCAGTGACTGTTATCAGATGTATTTTAGCAACGATTTTTATTATCAGCTTGATAGTTGTTCCGCTTGCGGCATACGAAGATAAAGACAGAGCGTTTAAAGCGGTAATGCCGATTTTGGCAGAGAGCGTACTCATTGTTCCGCTTCTTGTCGTTTCTCCCGTAACAGGTCGTTGTTTTTATCCGCCTTATGTTATGTTTATGCTTTATTCGTGCGAGTTGATGAAATTTATTATGCAAAATTATGTCAACAGCGATAAGGTAAAAAAGACGGTATACTGCTTAGTTATTATCGGTGTGGCAATAGGTTCTGTATTTTATACTGTTAAATACACTCAGGTAAAGGCATTTGAAAATGAGAGAAATTCTTTTGTGAGCGCTCAGATTGAATCTGGCAATAAAACAGTCTATCTTCCTCATTATCCGGCATACCTTGAATATTATACCGAAGGCACAACCCCAAGGCTTTTCAGGTGGTACGGTATGTGGGAAACAAGATATAAAGACTTTTACGATATTGACCAAAGTGTGAGAGTTGAACCTATAAGCTATGCTCGATATAAGCAAATTAAGAATAAATGATAAAAATCCCGCAATGGCTGTTTAATCTGTCTTGCGGGATTTCTTAGTTATTGTTATATTTAAAAATATAATAAAATTCACTTAATACGTCGTCAACGCTTTTCTTACTTATTCCTAAAACTACGCAGTTTATTACAACCGCAACAGCGGTTATGGCTATAAAAGGAATTCTTAGCGTGGTGTTGAACATAACGATTAAAAGAATAACTGCAACGATCAATAGTAAAAGGCTTAATGCAAAATAAAAAGCATTATATTTTGATTTTACATTTATATTAACAGTTGAACTTTTATCATTACCGTCAAAGCTTACTTCACTTAGCGGGGCAGAGCGATAATATCTGTCGTTTTCAACATTACCGATATACCGTGCGATATATTTGCCGCTGTCGTCTATGAAGCCGGTGAATTTTTTTCCGTTATAATCCGTATGTATTATTCTTGTGGACAGCGTATATCCTGCCTTGTGCATATCGTAAAACGTTTTTTCAAAAAGCTTAATTGCGTCGTCACGGCTCATATTAAGCTTAATGCTGTCATTAGCGGTAAAAAACATAGCTTGTCCCTCCTTATTTAATCTTAAAATATCATATTGTTAATTAATTGTCAATACTGTTTATGTAAGGTATGGTATAACCATACCCGAATAGGTTTAAGCTATTCTTATTACAGATAAATACGAACCGACAGTAGGTGAGGCGGTAGTAACCGTGCCCGATACAACCCTTAAAGCAACTGTAGAGGTCGAGTTTGCAGGAACGTTTACAATATAACTGCCGTTTGAGGTTCCTGTTGCACTGTTAGGAATAATTTCGCTGTTTGAATCAACCGTGCCGTTAATTGCAAGTGCCAATGTTGCATCATTAGCCGTTTCGCCTGTTACCTGATAATTTACAAGATATGCTTTGCCTGTTGTGCCGCCTGAAAGTGTGATAAGTCCGTTGTTATTGACGATATCTGCCGTGGCAGTATTATAAAGAGTTGACTGATAAGCAATGTTTTCTCCGGCAGCGTAGGTTGCACCTGTTGCCGAATTGTTATAAAACAGAGCATAAGCAGCAGTCGGTGTCAAAAATGGAGGAACAGGTGGACGAGGAGGCTGCGGTATTGGCTCAAAAGGCGGCATAGGACGTGGAGGATAAACATAGCAGGGTATCAAGCGCTCAACCATTTTAACTTCGTAATCGGTGTCACAGCAACCGTTTGAAGAAGAATAAATATTCGTATCTAAATTTCTGAGATTTCTGTTGTTACAGCTCATAATTATATTATTTCCTTTCATATATTCGGCTTTTATGCCGTAATATATAATATGAAAAAAATAAAAAAAACGACAAAATCTATTGAAATTATTTTTTTGGTATGTTAATATATCAAAGTCAAATATGCGGGTATGGTGGAATTGGCAGACACGCAAGATTTAGGATCTTGTGGGAAACCGTGCAGGTTCAAGTCCTGTTACCCGCACCATAATATCGGGGTGTGGCGCAGTTGGTAGCGCACTAGACTGGGGGTCTAGGGGCCGCAAGTTCAAGTCTTGTCACTCCGACCAAAAGGGCTACTGAAAAGTAGCCCTTGTTTTTTTAAATCTAATATTTATGTAGCGAGCAGACTTTGTGTCTGCTTTTTTGTTACGCCGATTTCAGCTCTTATTATGTTTTTTCTTTATCAAGTTTTTTTAGTTCTCTGAAGCTTTTTTTGTAATATTTTTTCAAAAGTCTTTGTGTTTGCCGTTCGCATAAGCCTATCATCGTTGAAAGTTTAGTAAGTGTTAAGTCCTTTTCATATAGAAATGCTTGCTCGATTATCGCAAAGCGTTTATCATTAAGATTATCTTTTCCTTTAATATTTTTGAAATCCTTTGGTAGCATTTTCCTGACTATTTGCGTTAAAATTACTGTCAAATATCCAGCAACAGCGTATTCATAATCGGGCTTTTTTTCTTTGTATTCTTTTAATAGTTTTTTTGCAAGCGAATTATCAGTTTTTTCAAAATAACAAAAATAATGCTCTAAAAATACGCTTGATACATAATTCTTTTGCGAGCCGTCTTTCACCTGAATTAAAATGAATACGTCCTCAATGGGATTACTTTTGTCAAAGTCTTGCGAGTGAGCGATATTTGGACCTGTTATGAAAAAGTCGTCCTTTTTAAGCTCTATTTCTTTATCATCTGTTATTAGTATTCCTTTACCACCGGTTACAAAGTGAAGTTCATAACACCCCTTTGCGTGAGCGTGAGGAGGGATGCTTTGTCCAAGCTTTCCGCCGCCCAAATCCGTCATTAAAAAAACCACGCCGTTCCATTCAAATTTTATCATAAAGGAGTTTTTGATCATGAGTCAACTGCAACTGAAAGACGGCAGTTTCCGGGAATTTACCCCTGGTCAGTCTGCCGCAGAAATTGTAAAAGGAATCGGCATGGGACTGTATAAGGCTGCTTGCTGCGTCAAGATTAACGGCGAAGTCTGTGACCTGCGTACCCCTGTTACCGAAGACTGCACCTTTGAAGTCTGCACCTTCGATGACCCAGACGGCAAGAAAACCTTCTGGCACACGGCTTCTCATGTCCTCGCTCAGGCTGTTAAGCGGCTGTATCCAAACGCAAAGCTTGCGATTGGTCCAGCAATCGACAGCGGTTTCTACTATGATTTCGATGTAGAAAAGCCGTTTACCGCAGAAGAACTGCGGAAAATCGAAGCCGAGATGAAGAAAATCGTCAAGGAAAATGCAGAACTGGAACAGTTCACACTCTCCCCAGACGAAGCCATTTCTTTCCTGAAAGAACAGGATGAACCGTACAAGGTAGAACTCTGTGAAGAACACGCTGGCAAGGGCGAACCGATTTCGTTCTATCGGCAGGGTGAATTTACCGACCTCTGTGCTGGCCCGCACCTGATGAAAACTGGTGTCATCAAGGCATTCAAGCTGCTCTCCTGCACCGGTGCTTACTGGAGAGGCTCGGAAAAGAACAAGATGCTCTCTCGTGTTTATGCCATCGCTTTCCCGAAAGCTTCCATGCTGGACGAACACCTGAAACAGCTCGAAGAAGCAAAAATGCGGGATCACAACAAGCTGGGCAGAGAACTGGAATACTTCACAACCGTTGATGTCGTTGGTCAGGGTCTGCCGATTCTGCTGCCGAAGGGTGCAAGAGTTGTACAGCTGTTGCAGCGTTGGGTCGAAGATGTGGAACAGTCCAAGGGCTGCCTGCTGACCAAAACACCGCTGATGGCAAAACGGGAATTCTATAAGATTTCCGGTCACTGGGATCACTATCTGGATGGCATGTTCATTCTGGGCGACCCATACGACGAAACGAAGGAATGTTTCGCTCTGCGTCCGATGACCTGCCCGTTCCAGTATCAGGTTTATTTGAATCGTGCTCGTTCCTATCGAGATTTGCCAATGCGGTTGGTAGAAACTTCTACCCTGTTCCGGAACGAAGACAGCGGCGAAATGCACGGCTTGATTCGTGTTCGGCAGTTCACCATCTCCGAAGGTCACTATATTCTCCGTCCGGATCAGCTGGAAGAAGAATTCAAGGGCTGTCTGGAACTGGCAAAGTACTTCCTCGGTACGGTTGGCTTGCTGGATGACTGCACTTTCCGGTTCTC
>OLWZ01000736.1_pt1 | contig 17593 bp, 18 predicted proteins | sample 1674011 | NCBI WGS metagenome assembly OLWZ01 (sample SAMEA103958137, study PRJEB25191) | human gut metagenome | biome: human-associated habitat [ENVO:00009003]; feature: intestine environment [ENVO:2100002]; material: feces | place: Germany | collected 2013/2015 | reverse complement strand
TACGAGATCGGTCTCGGCATTCCTGCTGAACCGCTCTTCCGATCTCCACTCTGAAAGTGTAGATAATTTTGATGCAAACTGGGATAAGCTGATTACGGATTATGAGGCTAATGGATTGGAAGAAACAGAACAGATGATGACAGATTTCCTGGCAGAAAAAATTTCATAAACAAAAATATGGAAACTGATAAAGGGACCTGATTCGTAAGGTGTCAGGTTCTTTTCATAAATGGATAAGAGGGGAATAGAAGAGTATGAAGAGTGATAAAACGACTCCTTTTTGGGATTCATCACTGTCTATGGAAGAACGTCTCGACTGACTGCTGGCAGAGATGACGCTGGAAGCAGTGCTTGAGATAACGAATACCGGAACTATGGTTTCTGATGAAGTGGTGCAAATATACGGTATTGCACCTGCATGCAGTTTAGTATTCCGGTTGAGGAACTTCGTTTTTATAATGTCATCAGCCAGTCTCTGATGGTTGAAGAAGGATGCTATATCATCGGTGCGGGAACATCGAGTGCCAATATCCTTATAAAAACAGAAATTCAGATACCGGGAAAAAAACAGGGCAACGTGATTTCTCTTCAAAGGATACCTGATAAGACATTTACATTGAGTGTACGTATGCGGGGGGATGCAAAGATTACATATCTTCGGATACAATAGTTTTTTAGTGAGTCTTAAATGAAAGGCAGGGAAAAAATATGAAAAGTAATACGATATATCCGCCGATGTCCGAACGTGAGATCAGCGGTGCTGCAATATCGAGAGAAGCGGCGACGCAGGGAATGGTACTTTTAAAAAACATAAATGGGGTTCTTCCGTTAAAGGGCAGGGGAAAGATTGCCTTGTTTGGAAACGGAGCTGCCAGAACAATCCGCGGCGGAACGGGATCGGGAGATCCTTTTAACGGCGGTCTTTCCGGCGGTGGTGATCAGGATGTGGATCAGTCTCTGCGTTATCATATTAATATTCTGAATGCTATGGAAACAGAAGGTTTTGAGATTGTGAACCGGGAACAGCAGATGGCGTGGGCCAGATGCTATGATCTGGCCAAAAGAGAGATGAAGGACCAGGTCATGAGTGTTTTTGCGTTTCCGGAGGAACCGCTGACAACAGAAAAACTGGAAGAATATGCAAAAGAAACAGAAACTGCTATTTGTGTCATTTCGAGAAATTCCGGTGAGGGAAATGATCGTTTCATGAAAAAAGAAGTATCCATTGGGGATAAAAAGTATGAAATTGGAGATTACAGGCTTTCTGCAGTGGAGATGGATAATCTTAAAAAGCTGCGGTCAGCTTTTTCTTCATTGATACTGGTGCTGAATGTTCCGGGCTCCATATCGGTGCAGGATCTGGAGGCGGCTTGTGCGGATGCTATTCTTCTCATGGGGCAGGCAGGACAGGAGGGAGGAGCCGCCGTTACCGATATTCTCACAGGTAAGGCAACACCGTCAGGAAAGCTGACCGCAACCTGGGCAAAAAAATATGAAGATTATCCTACGGCAGGCAATTTCCTTCAGGATTTTAATAAGGCAGTATATACGGAAGGAATTTATGTAGGTTATCGTTACTTTGATACATTTAATGTTGAGCCGGGTTATCCTTTTGGTTATGGACTCTCCTATACGACATTTGCACTGGGAAATCTGGAGGCATCGCTGGATGAGGATACACTGGTTCTTGGCGTAACAGTAGAAAATACAGGAGCGTTTGCCGGACGTGAAGTTGTGCAGGTATATGTTTCTGCACCGGTATCGGAGATGGATATGCCGGAACAGGAGCTGAAAGGTTTCCAAAAAACGATGTTACTGGCACCGGGCGAAAAGGAAGATATCAAAATCCGCATACCGCTGCGTAATCTTGCATCTTATAGTGAAAATGCAGGAGGTTATATTCTGTCAAAAGGAGATTATGGAGTGCGTATCGGTACTTCTTCCAGAGATACAAAACCGGTGTGCAAGATTCGGCTGGAACAAACTGCTTTGACAGAACAGGTATTGGTGGAGCTTCCGTTAACGGAAACTTTGGAGGAAAAGAAGGGGTTAACTGACCGAAAGGATGAAACTATATGGAAGGATGTACCGGTTCTTCTGGCTGTGCAGATACCGGAAACGCTGGATTCGCGTTCAGCCTATAGCGATGAAAAGGTGGTTACATATGCGACAGATACCAGCTATCAGCCGGTTATGCCTTACGAAACAGTACGGTATGTGGAAAAGAAAGAATGGAAGCTGAATGATGTGGCTTCGGGCAGAGTGTCAATGGAAGAATTTGCCGCACAGCTTGATGCTGCACAATTGGCGGATCTTTGCTGTGGTACAGGCTGGGGTGTGCAGGATGAGAACAATCCTGTGATTGGAGCCAGTTCGGAATCTGTACCTGGAGCGGCAGGGGAAACAACACACGCACTGGAAAGTTATGGTGTTTCTTCTATTGTATTGGCAGACGGTCCGGGCGGTGTGCGTATCACACAGCAGTTTGAGGCAACTGATCTGGAATCGGGGGAAAAGAGGCAGGTATACCATTACTGTACGGCATGGCCGGTGGGTACGCTTCTTGCTCAGTCTTTTGATCCGGAAATTTTGGAACAGGTAGGATGCGGAATGGCAGCAGATATGCAGGCAATGCGGATTGATTTGCTTCTGGGACCAGGAATGAATATTCAGCGTGATCCTATGTGCGGACGAAATTTTGAATATTTTTCTGAAGATCCTCTCATATCTGGAAAGATGGCGTCAGCAATGGTACGCGGTCTTCAGAGCCTGCCAGGAGGAGGTGGATGCATTAAGCATTATGCAGCTAATAATCAGGAGACGAATCGGAATGCTGTGGATTCTGTGATTGGTCAGCGGGCACTGAGGGAGATTTATCTGGAACCCTATAAAATTGCTATTCAGGAATCTCAGCCGTTGTCTATCATGAGTTCCTACAATCTGATCAACGGTGTTCCTACAGCAGATAGTTATGACTTATGTACGGATCTTGCCCGCGGAGAATGGGGATTTGAAGGTCTGATCATGACTGATTGGAACGGAGGCAGCAGTACACCCTGGAAATCCATGCATGCCGGAAATGATTTGATTATGCCGGGAGGAAAAGGAAGGGCCATGAATATTCTTCAGGCTGTGAGAACAGTTATGCCGGAGTTTGATGAACGTGGGCAGGTAATTATGGTGCAGGAAGTACCATTTGCACCGGTTTTTGCAGCCCGCTGGAATTCCTTTACGGTTGATCCGGAAGGACCGGATACAGTCATGGCACCTCTGGGTGAAGGACATACTGCCGAGATGAAGGATGGAGAGATTTTGGTTGATGGGGAAAAAGTCTACATGCAGGCAAATGATATGAAAACATTTTTCAATGATCCGGCAAGTTTTGTGCCAAAGATATGCCCGGCCAATGAGGAAGTTGCTTTTATTTTAGATGATGGCAGAGCAATCGGGTACAAAGGACATTTAGATAAGAAACCTCGTCTGTGTCTCGGAGATGTGCAAAGATGTGCAGTCCATAATCTTCGGATCATTCTGAAATGTATGGGATTATAGTAGATGGGTATCAACAATTATTGTATAATGAGGTGAAAAAGTTTAGAAAATGACAGGACGAGAGAATTGTTAAAAATAATGTATGATCAGTATAAAACTATTACACTTTCAGGACTGGCAGAACAGCTACATTATACAGTCCCTTACTGTTCCAAATATTTGAAGAATGTGTTCGGGTGCACTTTTTCAGCCATGATTCAAAAAATTCGTTTTCAAAATGCAGAGTGTCTTCTCCGGAATTCAGATATGACGGTCAGTGAAGTCGGAAAAGAGATTGGATATGAAAATACGGAAAACTTTTTTCGTGCGTTTAAAAAGCATTATCATATGACTCCCTCTCAGTATCGGGCTGCAATACAGGAAGAGACCAATATGCAAACTGTATGTGGAGATAGAGATGTAATAAAACGGTAACAAAAAAATGACAAAATGGTAATGAAATAAGATATACATAAAATTACTAAAGAAAGGTGGAATACAAAATGGGAGATTGTTTTTACTGTAGTAAGGCAGAACCGGTAGTTCAGACTAAGGCGGGTAAGATACGGGGATTTAAGATGAATTCTACATACACTTTCCATGGCATCAAGTATGCTGATGCTGATCGCTTTCAAATGCCCAGAGAGGTAAAACCATGGAAAGGTATTAAAAATGCTCTGGCCTACGGTTATGTGTGTCCTATGCTGATGCAGGATCATCCGTTGATGGAGGTTATGATCCCACATCGTTACTGGCCAATGGATGAGAATTGTCAGTATCTGAATATTTGGACACAGAGTCTGGATCCGGAAGCAAAAAAACCGGTTATGGTATGGTTGCACGGAGGTGGATTCTTTGCAGGCTCATCCATTGAACAGGTGGCGTATGAAGGAGATCATCTGAGTGAGTACGGAGATGTGGTTGTCGTGTCATTGAACCATCGTCTGAATGTTTTGGGATATCTTGATTTATCTGCTTATGGGGAAAAATACTACAATTCTGCTAATGTGGGAAATGCAGATATGGTCGCAGCCCTTCATTGGATTCAGGACAATATTGCTGGTTTTGGCGGAGATCCAGGTAATGTAACCCTGTTTGGTCAGTCCGGTGGTGGAATGAAAGTTTATTCCCTGATGAATACACCGGCTGCAGAAGGTTTATTCCATAAGGGGATTATCCAGAGCGGCGTAATAGAAGAAGGTAAAAAAGAGGCAGAGGATGACGGTACCGCAATTGTGGAGGCCCTTCTGACGGAATTGAAGTTGGAATCCGTTGAGGATTTGGAAACGATTCCTTACTATTTCCTTGCGGAAGCATATAATAAGGTGTCACCCAAGCTGCAGGAGAAAGGACTCTACGTGGGAGGAGAGCCGAGAGCAAATTCATGGTATGCCGGTGATCCGCGCAGAGTAGGATTTACCGATGGAGCAAAAAAGATTCCGGTGATAGTGGGTAGCGTTTTTGGAGAATTTGATTTCAAGCCGGTTCTGGAGAATAGGGATGAACTGACCCGTGAGGAAACGATGAAACTTCTGGAAAAATGCTTTCAGGAGGATGCAGAAGAGATTGCAGCAGAATTCGAAAAAGCATATCCGAATAATCGCCTTGTAGATGTTCTGTCGCTGGATTATATTTTACGTTATGCATCGAAAGATTTCATTGCGAAGAAGTCAGTACATAAGGAAGCTCCCGTATATTCCTACATGTTTAATTATGAATTCCCATATGAGGGAGGAAAACTGGCATGGCATTGCTCTGAAATCCCGTTTGTTTTCCATAATATTGACCGAATTCCTGTCTGCAATGTGCCGGGAGAAACAGACCGCCTGCAGGAGAGAATATGTGGTGCCTGGATAAACTTTGCGAGATACGGAAATCCTTCCGTTCCTTCTCTTCCGCAGTGGCCGGTATGTGAGCCAGGTAAAGAGGCAATTATGATTTTTGACAATATCTGCGAAGTTAAAGATAATTATGACCACAGGCTGATGGAGCTTCTTGTTAAACATGCTCCGGCATTTACTGTACCATTAGATGAGGATGCAGAAAATGTATTTATGCACTGATGCGGAAAGGATGGAATGCATATGGCAAAGCTGACTACATATCAGGTGACGGAGATTGCAAAAGACACCTGGGTTATCAATGAGGCTGGTATGACAGCCATGTTTTTGTTAAAAGGTACGGAACGTGCATTACTCATCGATACGGGTGTCGGAATGACAGACCTGAAAAAGCTGATTTCCTGGCTGACTCCGCTTCCCTATGATGTAGTGCTGACACATGGACATCAGGATCATATCGGAGGAGCTGCTCAGTTTGAAGAGGTATATATTCACGAAAAAGATGAGGATAGTCTTAAACCGATAAATTATGATAGCATCGCAGATTATGTGGAACTTTTGGGAAATATGGGAGCTTACGATGTGTATGACTGTAGCCCTGCGGATATCCGGCGGATACAAAAGATGCCAAAATGTCTTCCTTTGAAGGAGGGAATGGTGTTTGAGCTGGGGGGACGCAGTATCGAGGTAATTGAGACACCGGGTCATACATCGGGAGGCTGTTGTTTCCTTGATCGGAAAGAGCGAATCCTGTTTTCTGGAGATGCCTGCAATGGTAATCTGCTCTGCAGAGACAGTATTAATACACTATTGGGAGCTCTGGATAAAATCAAGTCCTATGAAAGTGAATTTGACCGCAATTTTAATGGCCATGTGGGATATGCGGGAATGCCTTTCGTTGGTTCCATGGATCATAGCATCATGAATACAGCGATACGCATCTGTGAGAATATCCTTTCAGGAACTGCGAAAATCGAGGATGGCGGTAAGAATGCGTTTGACGGAGATTGCAAGGTTGCGACAGACGGAAGAATCCGTATTGTATTTTCCCCAGACAGACTGATAGATGAAGGTGAAATTCCAGTAAGATAAACACAACAGACTCCGCTGGGGTTAACTTAAGCCTGAAAGCCTTGAAATCAAGACCTTTGGGCTTTTTATAAGTGTGCCATCAAGGCAGAATCTCCGGTTCTGGTGGCTTACAGTACCATAGAAATGATGAGGTAATAATAATGAAAAAATATTTTTTGTATTTTCTTGGTTTGAATTTAATAGCTTTTGCTGTTGTATTAAATGTTCGCTTTGATTTAGGAGTTGCTGCTTTTAGTTCTGTGATGTATTCAATATCACAAATCTATAACATTTCTTTAGGAACAGCTTCTATTATCTGTTACTTAATATTTGTTATTATTCAATGTATTTTATCCAAAAAGATCACAGTTACTTTTATTTTAGAAATTCCGTTATCGTTTGCTTTTGGTTGGTTGACTGATTTATATGATTTTATAATTCCTACATTATCGTTAAGTTTATACTTAAGGGTTATTTGTTTTATTATGACGATGTTCATTACTGCAATGGGCGTATTTTTAAGCGTGAAAACAAATCTTATTTTAACACCAACTGATGGTATTGTAAAAACTATTTCAGAAGTCTTCTCTTTTCCTTTTTCAATAGTGAAAAATACTTTTGATATTACACTTGTGTTTGCCACTATTATTTTATGTTTAATTAATCATACCCCTTTTTATGGTCTTGGTATAGGAACCATACTGACAGCCTTATTCATAGGAAGAATTATTAATATTTATGAAAAAAAGATACAGTTATCTTTTTAAAGGTGGCAATTGGGTATTACGATGCTAAACTGTTGGGGTTTAGTTATATATTGAAATAATCGTATCTGTATGATAGTATATCAGATGGAGAATGTCTCCATCTGATATGTCATTTACGGCGAATACCTATTATAATTATAGGGACTGTATTCAGAAACATATTATTCCCAGAATTGGCGGTCTGAGGCTGCTTGCGCTCAATCAAGGGTATCTGATGAAAATGTATAAAGAACCTGTAAAACAATATTCTGCTATTTCTAAAAGGGCAAGAACAATTATGAATACCTCTATGAGATACGCATTATCGAAAAGGTTGATTATGACGAATCCCTGTGAAGGTTTGGAACTGTCAAAAGGAGTAAAAAAGTCAAAGTATCATACGATTATTGTAGATGAGACTAAAACATATACTTTGGAGCAGGTAAAACTGTTGCTGGAAGCATCGAAGGAGACACGGATCCATATGCAGATGGTCTTTGCCTTGTTAATGGGGCTTAGCCAACCTTGATCATAGCGCACAATAAAACACTTGCAGCACAGCTGTATGGTGAGTTTAAGGAATTCTTCCCGGAAAACGCAGTGGAATACTTTGTCTCCTAGTATCTTGATATTAATTTGCATACCATATATTGATTTGGAAAGGTAAAATAATACTATATAAAGCATAATAAACGATGCGTTAAAAGTAAATGGACATGATGGATTGGCTATAACGGTGAACAAAATTCGTCGAAGAAAGTAGTAAAATTGATACATGGAAAATACTGATTGAGAAACGAAGGTAAACTGGTTATAATAAAATCAAGAAGAAAGATTTGTGAATCGAGAAACTTATAGTATTATCAGCAGAAAATGAGGTGATGATGTATGCCAAAGATTATGCAGGATTTAATTAAACAGTATGTGGAAGAGGTCAAGAAGATTTATGGTTCCCATGTACGTCAGATAATCCTTTATGGTTCTTATGCAAGGGGTGACTTCCGTCCGGATTCTGATGTGGACATTATGATTCTGGTAGATATGTCAGATCTGGAATTAAAGGCATATGCACAACAGCTCTCGTACATGACCTATGACTTTAATATGGATCATGACACGGATATTAAGCCTATTGCAAAAAGTGAAGCACATTTTAACAAGTGGATTGTGAACTATCCATTTTATTCCAATATTCATAAAGAAGGGGTAGTTTTGTATGGAGCAGCATAATCAGGAAATCGGTACTAGACGGGATCTGGTGTTATATCGTCTGGAAACAGCCCGAAATGATCTGAAATCAGCAAGAGCATTATTTTCTATTGAAGATTATAAAGGAGCCAATAACAGGGCATACTATTCTATTTTTCATGCAATTAATGCAGTACATGCTGTAAGCGGTAAAGCATATAAAAGGCATAAGGATGCTGTGGCTAACTTCAATAAGGATTAGGTGAAAACATCAGTGTTTCCAAGAGAAATGGGAAGGAAAATCGGACAGGCAGAAGAGATTCGCCATGTCAGCGATTATGATGATTTTTATATTGCAAGTAAAGAAGAATCAGAACGGCAGATTTCAGTTGCAGATGAATTTATAATTCTGGCAGAAAAATATTGTATGGAACAGCTTGAAAAACAAAAGGAAAATTGAAATGAACGAGGATGCCCCTCAGGGTTTGAAGCCCTGAGGGATATTTTTATGTAAAAGTATATTATTCTAATAAGCGCAACGGATGCTCCCCATACCACAATGGAAATATTATAGCTGAGGAGATTCCGCCGGAATTGCTTTCTTATATGGAAGAAGTATTACCGGAAAAGAAGGAGCTGGATACGGAAAGTGTTCTGGATACAATGATAAATGTAAATGAATTTTTGAAGAACTAATGTTCGTACCATATATACAATTTTAAATTTCCATGATATAATATCTCTTACATTTGAGTGTTAATTCGTCCACGTTAGTTTTACTACTTTTTATCAGTCTATAAAATATCGGGTGGTGAACAGAATTCGTCGAGAGGCATATTCGGCTAAAATCAGAGAATGTGCTTCGACGAATTTCTGACTGATAGACGAACTTTTTTGATATAAAAACCAGGAGGTGCTTTTTTGCAGAATTCACAACAAATATTCAAATTACACTCCGAATACCAGCCTACAGGCGACCAGCCCCAGGCAATCGAAAAACTGGTCAAAGGCTTTCAAGAAGGCAATCAATGCGAGACTTTGCTGGGCGTTACAGGCTCCGGCAAGACCTTTACAATGGCAAATGTTATTGCACGGTTAAATAAACCAACCTTGATCATAGCGCACAATAAAACACTTGCAGCGCAGCTCTATGGTGAGTTTAAGGAATTCTTCCCGGAGAACGCAGTGGAATATTTTGTCTCCTACTACGACTACTACCAGCCGGAGGCTTACGTGCCGTCTTCGGATACGTATATTGCGAAGGACTCTGCGCGGAACGATGAGATTGATAAGCTGCGGCTTTCCGCGACTTCTGCACTGAGTGAGCGGAACGATGTCATTGTGGTTTCCAGTGTTTCGTGTATCTATGGAATCGGAAGCCCGAAGGACTACATGGAGATGATTATTTCGCTCCGCCCGGGAATGGAAAAGGACCGGGACGATGTGATCCGGCAGTTGATTGATATTCAGTATGACCGGAATGATATGGATTTCCACCGCGGTACGTTCCGCGTGCGCGGTGATGTATTGGAGATTTTTCCGGCGGAGGAGACGGACAAGGCGGTGCGCGTCGAGTTCTTCGGGGATGAGATTGACCGTCTGGTGCAGATCGATACGCTGACGGGTGAAATCTTATGTGAACTGAACCATATCGCAATCTTTCCTGCCTCCCACTATGTTGTGCCGATGGACACGATCCTGAAAGCAACAGGCGAGATTGAAAAGGATATGGAAGAGCAGGTGAAGTTCTTCAAGCACGAGGGAAAACTGATCGAGGCCCAGCGCATCGAGGAGCGGACCAATTTCGATATTGAGATGCTCAAAGAAACCGGCATCTGTTCCGGCATCGAAAACTATTCGCGTTACCTCTCCGGATTAAAGCCAGGCGAGCCGCCCTACACACTGATGGACTATTTCGGAGATGATTTCCTCATCATCGTGGATGAGTCGCATAAGACTGTTCCGCAGATCCGCAGCATGTATGCCGGCGACCAGTCGCGGAAATCGACGCTGGTGGACTATGGATTCCGTCTGCCGTCCGCAAAAGACAACCGCCCGTTGAACTTCGGCGAGTTCGAGGACCGGATCGATCAGATCCTCTTCGTATCTGCCACGCCGGGCGACTACGAGGCAGACCACGAGCTGCTGCGCGCCGAACAGATCATCCGCCCGACCGGCCTTCTCGACCCGGATGTCGAGGTGCGCCCGGTGGAGGGACAGATCGACGATCTGATTTCGGAAGTAAAGAAAGAAACTGAAAAACACAACAAAGTTCTCGTGACGACGCTGACGAAGCGTATGGCAGAGGATCTGACCGACTATATGAAAGAGGCCGGCATCCGCGTGCGCTACCTGCACTCCGATATCGACACCCTGGAACGGACCGAGATCATCCGTGATATGCGTCTCGATGTCTTCGATGTGCTCGTCGGCATCAACCTTCTGCGTGAGGGTCTCGACATCCCGGAAATCACACTCGTGGCGATCCTGGATGCCGATAAAGAAGGTTTCCTGCGTTCCGAAACCTCCCTGATCCAGACCATCGGCCGTGCCGCGCGAAACAGCGAGGGCCATGTTATCATGTACGCCGATGTGATGACCGATTCCATGCGCCTCGCGATCGACGAGACGAAGCGCCGCCGTGCCCTGCAGGAGGCCTACAACAAAGAACACGGCATCACTCCGACCACCATCAAAAAAGCCGTCCGCGATCTCATCAGCATTTCGAAAGAAGTGGCAAAGACAGAAGAAAAGATGGAAAAAGACCCGGAGTCCATGAGCCGCGAAGAACTGGAAAAACTGATCGGCCAGGTACAGAAACAGATGAAAGCCGCTGCCGCCGAACTCAACTTCGAAATGGCCGCCGAGCTGCGTGACAAAATGATCACACTGAAGAAGAGCCTGGATGACATGGAAGAATAAAAAATCAGAAATAAAAAAGAAGAAAAGAGCATGAAAAAAGCGTGCCGGAAAAGCGACAGAAAACTTTCCGGCACGCTTTTTTGCGTCCGATTTTGATTCCTTCTTGTTCAGAATTGACGCAAAATAAGAATACCATTATAATATAAAATACGACCAAACAGTCGTATCAAAACGCAAACACAAAAATAAAAAAGACAACAATAAAAAAATCAATCGCCGAATTTTCTCTTTTTACTGGAGACACCCAGCAGATAGTCGACCGAGCAGTCATAGAACCGTGCAAGCTGGATCACATAGTCGATCGGGATGTCGCGGATTCCTTTTTCGTAGCGGGAATAGACGTCGCGGTTGCATTCGAGCAGGGCAGAAATCTCTTTGATGGTGAGATCCTGATCGATCCGCATATCTTCAATTCTCTGGTATTTCATACGTTGTACCATCCTTTCAGATTCAAACCCATACTACCAAACGGTTGGATGGACAAAGTTAAATCAGATCATATGGTCGCAAATTGGAGAATGGGGCGGGAGAGAGAAACGGCGGGTGAAGACAGCCTGTGCAGAAAACAGAAAAATATGTACGGCAGAAATGGGGGAACGAATGGGAAAAGCAGAAAGAATAGAAATAGAAGATTTTGTCCAGAATATAGTGGAACGGATGGAGACGCCGGAAGCGTTTGAAAAAATGATCAGCCGGGAGGAAGAATACGAAGCGCAGGGGCAGGAGAGCCGTCTGAGGGATGTGCTGAAGAAAGAATGGCCGGTGGACGAAAAGGGAGAGCGCATCTATCAGATCACTAATATATATGAAGAAAAAGCAGAAGAACTCCTCATTGTAGAACTGTATACCGGCATCCACCTGGAAAACGGAGTCCCGTGCGGGCATTTTACGCTGTATCTCTGCGGGGAGCCGGACGGATGGAAACTCAGCGAAACGCGGATGATGGAATATCTGCAGAATCTGTAAACGAAAAAGCAAAACAGGGAGGACAGGGAAAAGAAAAACTGTCCTCCTGCTTTTGCTGCGGCGGAGACACCGGAAAGTCAGGATCCATACGGCCGCTTCTCATCGCTGATGCCGACCAGATAATCCAGACTGACCTGATACAGCTCAGCCAGACGGATGGCAATGGAGATCGGCAGCTGCCGGACGCCTTTTTCATATCGGGTATACACATCGCGGTTGCAGCCGAGATAGTCGGCAACCTGGCGGATCGTCAGATCGTGGTCCGTGCGCAGATCCTCCAGTCTCTGATATTTCATGATTCATCACCTCTGAGAAAAATGCTACTAAATGGTCGTATCAAAATGGCAGAATCCTACCATACGGCTATAGCGCCTTTGAAACAGTAGAATGCAATAAAAAAGAAAAGTCAGATTCCTTTTCAGAAAGAAAACGGTTTATACTTTTTTCACAATTTCTTCATAGAAAAACCGGGAAAAGGTGTTGACAAACAAAAGGCAGAGTGCTATCTTAAAAGCATAGATGTTAGCACTCCACTGAAACGAGTGCTAACAGGACTATACAACAGGAAGGAGCTTATCTTAGTGGATACAGAATTGGATGAAAGAAAAAGAAAAATATTAAAAGCGATCATCCAGACGTATCTGGAAACGGGCGAGCCGGTCGGCTCAAGAACGATTTCCAAATACACGGATTTGAATTTAAGCTCCGCCACAATCCGGAATGAAATGTCCGATCTGGAAGAGATGGGTTACATCTTACAGCCCCACACTTCCGCAGGACGCATTCCTTCCGATAAAGGCTACCGCCTCTATGTAGATGAGTTGATGCGGGAAAAAGAACAGGAAGTTGCAGACATCAAAAACATGGTCATTGAAAAAACAGACCGAATGGAAAAAGTTCTGCAGCAGGTTGTCAAAGTCCTCGCTTCATCTACCAACTATGCAACGTTGATTACAGGACCGGAATATCACAGAAATAAAGTGAAATTCATCCAGCTCTCAAAAGTCAATGAAGAGCAGCTCCTGGCCGTCATCGTCGTAGAAGGCAACCTGGTGAAAAACCAGATGATCGACCTCGACGAGACCATCAACGATGAACAGATATTAAAGCTGAACCTGCTTCTGAACACACAGCTCAATGGCCTGACCATTGAAGAAATCAATCTTGGCATGATCAAGAAGATGAAAGAGCAGGCAGGCATCCACTCCGGCATCATCAGCAAAGTGGTCGATACCGTAGCGGAAGCCATCGCAGTCAGCGAAGAAGATGTGCCGGTGTACACCAGCGGCGCAACCAACATTTTCAAGTACCCTGAGCTTTCCGACAGCAGCAAAGCCAGCCAGCTGATCTCCACATTCGAGGAACGGCAGAAACTGGTCGATATGATCAAAGGAGCTGCCGAGGAGCAGGACGGAGAGGAAAATACCGGTATTCAGGTATACATCGGAAATGAATCTTCGATGGAACCCTTACGGGACTGCAGCGTGGTCACCACCACATACGATATGGGAAACGGTATGCGCGGAACAATCGGTATCGTGGGACCAAAGCGGATGGATTACGAAAATGTGGTAGATAACCTGAAAACATTAAAAGTTCAACTGGACGCCGTCTTCAAAAAGCCGGACACAGGTGAGTAGAAAGGTGGAATGATCAGTGAGCGAAGAAAATAGAAAGAAAGAGGAAACCATGGAAGAACCTACACGCGAGATGGAAAAAGAAACCGGAGCAGAGACCGATCTGCCGGAAACCGAACCGGCTGCGGAGCAGGAAGAAGCAAAGAAAGCAGCAGAGGCAAAAGAAGCGGAAACTGCAGAAGAAACTGCTGAGGATGGCAAAGAACGAAAGTTCTTCAAAAAGAAAAAAGATAAAAAAGATGAGAAAATCGAAGAGCTGACTGACCGCCTGACCCGTCAGATGGCAGAGTTCGATAACTTCCGCAAACGCACCGAAAAAGAAAAAGCAAATATGTATGCCATTGGAGCAAAAGACATCATCGAGAAGATTCTTCCGGTTGTTGACAGCTTCGAGCGCGGACTTGCAACGGTGGAAAACCCGGAGGAAGATCCGTTCGCAGACGGCATGAATAAAGTATACAAACAGTTTACCACAGCACTCGATGAACTCGGTGTAACCGTGATCGAGGCCGTTGGAAAGGAATTCGATCCGAACCTGCACAACGCAGTGATGCATGTGGAGGATGAGGAAGCCGGCGAGAACATCGTCGTAGAAGAGTTCCTGAAGGGCTACATGTACAAAGGTTCCGTAGTCCGTCACAGTATGGTCAAGGTGGCTAACTAAGCCTTGAAGATAAATAAATAGAAATTAAACCATTTTTTAGCATAATTCATTGAGGAGGAAACAACAATGGGCAAAATTATTGGTATTGACTTAGGAACAACAAACAGCTGTGTAGCCGTTATGGAAGGTGGAAAACCAACCGTTATCGCAAACGCAGAGGGTGAAAGAACAACTCCATCTATCGTAGCATTCACAAAAACAGGTGACCGTCTGGTCGGCGAGCCGGCAAAACGTCAGGCTGTAACAAACGCAGACAGAACCATCCGTTCCATCAAACGTGAGATGGGTACTGATTATAAAGTAGACATCGAAGGAAAGAAATACTCTCCGCAGGAGATCTCCGCTATGATCCTTCAGAAACTGAAAGGTGATGCAGAGAACTACCTTGGTGAGAAAGTAACAGAAGCAGTTATCACAGTTCCGGCTTACTTTAATGACGCACAGCGTCAGGCAACCAAAGATGCCGGTAAAATCGCAGGTCTTGATGTAAAACGTATCATCAACGAGCCTACCGCAGCAGCACTGGCATACGGACTGGATAACGAGAAAGAGCAGAAGATCATGGTATACGACCTTGGAGGCGGTACCTTCGATGTTTCCATCATCGAAATCGGTGACGGTGTTATCGAAGTTCTTTCCACAGCAGGAAACAACCGTCTGGGCGGCGATGACTTCGACCAGAAAGTAACAGATTATATCCTTGCTGAGTTCAAGAAACAGGAAGGCGTAGATCTTTCCAATGATAAAATGGCTCTGCAGAGAATCAGAGAAGCAGCTGAGAAAGCAAAGAAAGAGCTTTCCAGCGCAACTACAACCAACATCAACCTGCCATTCATCACTGCAACCGCAGATGGCCCGAAACATCTCGATATGAACCTGACGAAGGCTAAATTCGATGAGCTGACCCACGACCTGGTAGAGAAAACCGCAGAGCCGGTACAGAGAGCACTTTCTGATGCAGGCCTTCAGGCATCCGAGCTTTCCAAAGTCCTTCTGGTAGGCGGATCTACCCGTATCCCGGCTGTACAGGATAAAGTAAGACAGCTGACCGGACACGAGCCGAGCAAGAGCCTGAACCCGGATGAGTGCGTAGCACTTGGTGCTTCCGTACAGGGCGGTAAACTTGCAGGAGATGCCGGCGCAGGCGACATCCTTCTTCTGGATGTAACTCCGCTGTCTCTGTCCATCGAGACGATGGGAGGTATTGCAACTCGTCTGATCGAGCGTAACACCACAATCCCGACCAAGAAAAGCCAGATCTTCTCCACCGCAGCTGATAACCAGACAGCAGTAGATATCAACGTAGTACAGGGTGAGCGTCAGTTCGCGAAAGACAACAAATCCCTCGGCCAGTTCCGTCTGGATGGAATTCCGCCAGCAAGAAGAGGCGTTCCGCAGATCGAGGTTACCTTTGATATCGATGCCAACGGTATCGTAAATGTATCTGCAAAAGACCTGGGAACAGGAAAAGAGCAGCACATCACCATCACCGCAGGCTCTAACATGTCCGACAGCGAGATCGACAAAGCAGTCAAAGAAGCTGCTGAGTTCGAAGCTCAGGATAAGAAACGCAAAGAAGCAATCGACGCAAGAAACGATGCAGACTCTATGGTATTCCAGACCGAGAAAGCAATCGAGGAAGTCGGCGACAAGCTGGATGCAAACGATAAGACAGCAGTAGAAGCTGACCTGAACGCACTGAAAGACCTCATTGCAAAATGCAATCCGGAAGAGATGACAGATGCACAGGTAGCTGACCTGAAAGCAGCTCAGGAAAAACTGATGACAAGCGCTCAGAAACTGTTCGCAAAGCTGTATGAGCAGCAGGGCGGCGCAGCAGGCGCTGGTGCCGGAACAGCTGGTGCAGGCCCGGATATGGGAAATGCAGGAGCGGCAGGCGGCCATGACGACGATGTCGTAGACGCTGACTACAAAGAGGTTTAATTTTCGGCATGTCACACTCCGTGAAAATACCGACTGTGAGTTGAAACAATAAGTAAATAAACGCAAAAAGCCCTGTGAGGCGAATGTTTGCAGGGGACGGAAAATACATTCCGCCCCCTGTATTTATGCTGGTATTGCTTTCGGAAAAGTGCTATACTGGAGCGTGCGGAAAAACATTTCTGCAAAGATGAAATTTGTGGAACAGAAATGAAAAGGTGAACATAAATGGCAGAAAAAAGAGATTATTACGAGGTCCTCGGCGTAGACCGCGGAGCGGACGATGCAACATTAAAAAAAGCATACCGTAAACTGGCCAAGAAATACCATCCGGATATGAACCCGGGCGACAAAGAGGCCGAGGCAAAATTTAAAGAGGCGACAGAAGCCTATGGCGTGCTGAGTGATCCGGACAAACGGCGTCAGTACGATCAGTTTGGCCACGCTGCATTTGAAAACGGCGGTGGCGGCGCAGGAGCCGGCGGATTCGGCGGCTTCGACTTTGGCGGCGGAGATATGGGTGATATCTTCGGCGATATTTTCGGCGACCTGTTCGGTGGCGGCGGAAGCAGAAGAAGAGCAAACAATGGACCGATGAAGGGAGCAAACCTCCGCGCTGTTGTCCACATTACGTTTGAGGAAGCTGTTTTCGGATGCCAGAAAGAGCTCGAGATCAACCTGAAGGATACCTGTACAACGTGCCACGGAACCGGCGCAAAACCAGGAACTTCACCGGAGACATGCTCCAAATGTAACGGAACTGGTCAGATTACGTACACACAGCAGACCATGTTCGGTTCTGTGAGAAACGTGACAACGTGTCCGGATTGTAACGGAACCGGAAAGATCATTCGCGATAAATGTACCGCATGCCACGGCACGGGCTATACATCCAGCAGAAAACGCATTCAGGTCAACATTCCGGCTGGAATCGACGATGGACAGAGCATCCGGATCCGTGAAAAAGGTGAGCCGGGTGTAAACGGCGGACCGAGAGGAGATTTGCTTGTCGAGGTTCAGGTAACCCGTCATCCGATCTTCCAGAGACAGGATATGAACATCTTCTCTACCGCACCGATTACATTT
>OLWZ01000722.1_pt1 | contig 17787 bp, 15 predicted proteins | sample 1674011 | NCBI WGS metagenome assembly OLWZ01 (sample SAMEA103958137, study PRJEB25191) | human gut metagenome | biome: human-associated habitat [ENVO:00009003]; feature: intestine environment [ENVO:2100002]; material: feces | place: Germany | collected 2013/2015 | reverse complement strand
CCTCTGCCTTCATCCGCTCGTTCCACAGGATTCTCTTAATTTCCTGCTGTGCCTCCCTGGAAATGCCCGGCTCTGCATAATAGGTTTCTCTCTTTCGTGCCGGATTTTCTTCCGTGGTACTTCTGGCAATATTAAGTTCCCGTGGGGCATCAATGAGCAGCCTTGCGTGATTTCCCGAACCACCTACATAGACCACACGGATGTTATCACCAATGTTTACATATTGCCCCTGTTTCAATGAAAGTTTCAGCATTTTGTTACCTCCATGTATGTATTCCATACCCTGTTTCCTCGGGTATGTCCTGCGCATTTTCTTACGCATCTGCATTTTTATAAAATGCTTCTTTTCTTTTTATTTCAAAAATGCGACAATGTTTTATAGAATGTTGCATTTTATGTCACAAAAGCATTTTATTTTTGACTTGAAAGGAGTAATTTTTATGGGAACAACACAACCGATCCGAAACCGACAGGAACTGCAGAATTTCAGTTCATACTACAAGCAGGTAAAACCGCATCTGCGAAATTATACTTTAGTTGTATTGGGATTAAACACTGCACTGAGAATCAGCGATCTATTAAATCTTCGCTGGAGAAGTGTCTATGATTTTAAAAAGAACTGTTTTCGGGATCACCTTTTGATATGGGAACATAAAACAGGAAAAAGAAATTATATTGCGATAAACCAGAACGCGAAAAATGCCCTGTATCTATATTTTATGGAAAAGAATCCTGATCCGGAAGAATATGTTTTCTCCAAACGGACAAACCCTTATAAACCGCTCAGCCGTTCACAGGCTTACCGCATTATTAAAGAAGATGCCTCACATACAACCAGTGAAGAGGCGATCAGCTGTCATTCTCTCCGGAAAACCTTTGGCTATTATGCATGGAAGGAAGGCGTCCAGCCAGCACTTTTAATGAATGTTTTTAACCATTCTTCGTTTCATATCACGAAACGTTACCTTGGAATTGAACAAGACGAAAAGGATCTTGTCTATCTGAATATTAATCTGTAAAACGTTCGGGGAATGCTTTGTTGCGATACCATGTACAAAGCGTTCAACAAAGCGTTCTCTTTCATAAAATGTTTGACTTTAATCATAAAATGCGTTATTCTGTTTTCAATAAATATCTATATTCCAAATCTGATGCCAGGCCGTTGTTACCAAAAAGGCAGCACGTAGCAATCATGGGGAGCATTTCGCTCATATATCACAATTGGAATTAAAATTTCATAAACGTGTCATAGCAGAACTGTTTCTTATTATTTCATATTGTAAAAACAGACGTTTATGATATATACTAAAAGAAAGGCAGGATACCACATGGAGAAATCTGACATTCTGACAGCTTCACTGCCAGATGCCAACGATGAAACAGCCGATCACAGCACCATTTTTGATGATGTTTTCCGAACAATTGCTCAGAAAATGCCACAGCTTCTGATTCCTCTGATCAATGAAGTATTCCACACTTCTTACAGTGAAGAAGAACATTTTGAACAGCTGCGGAACGAACATTATGAAAAATATGGCACTGTGATTACAGATTCTATTATCCGGATTGGCAATCACATTTATCATCTGGAATGCCAGTCCTCGAAAGACAAAACGATGGTTATACGAATGTTCGAGTATGATATTTCGATTGCGATTGAGCACGCTTCTTATGAAAATGACGAAATCTGGGAAATTGAATTTCCACAGTCCTGCGTTCTCTATATCCGTAACCACCGCGATCTCCCGGACTATCACGAAGCGGTCGTGAAGTTTGCGGATGGACAAAAAGTGCGCTACCGTGTTCCAATTTTACAGGCAAAAAAGTATACCGTTGACCGCATTTTTGAGAAACGGCTACTGATTTTGCTACCGTATCATATTTTACGGTATGAGCACTTTTTGAAGCACAACGGGACGGATACCAGAAAGTTACAACAATTGTTAGCTGACTTCCGTGAAATTAACCGAAGACTTGAAGAAACAGCTGAAAAAGAAAATAAATCACATCTTTATATGGATATGATTGTTCTGATTGAACAGATTGCAGATTATATCATTCCAAAAAACAATACCATTAGGAAAGGACTGGGTGATGTTATGGGTGGCAAGATTTTAAAATTACGGTCGGAGGAATTGCTGGAACTAGGCGAAGCTCGTGGCGAAGCCCGTGGGGAAGCTCGTGGAAAAGCAAAAGGCAGACTTGAAGGCAAACGCGAAGAAAGACTCGATGCAATTCAAAATATGATGGATCTTGGATTGACAAAAGAACAAATTTTAAGAAAATATTCTCTGGAGGAATATGAGGCAGCATTGCGTTCTATGCCAGCAAAAGTATAACCGAAAAGAAAATTTAAAATATTTTCTTTTCAGGGGTTAAGGAATGCTTCCATCGTCCGATATATTATGTGTAAATAAAAATGCAACATTCTATAAAAGAATGTTGCATTTTTATTTCTATATTTTACTCAAACACGATCCTATTTATACTACTTACTTTTTATGGTATCTTCAAACGCTTTCCGCACATCATCATTATGGCTTGTGATAATAAGGACTGCATACTGCCCTTTCGTAAAAACCAACCCATCCTGAATCCGGCTGACCTGCTTCGGTTCATAGGACTGCAGCAAATTATACCGATCCTGCTGATGCTTTGTCAGGCTTTCTTTTGCCTCATCCACATCTGCCTTATCTTTCACGGCAATCACTACAATTTCATCTGCTTTGTGTCCATCCGAAGAATAGCTTACAAAATAACTGTCCACTTTTTTATAGTCCATGTCAGAAATATGGGAAAACTTATCTTCTGCATCTTTTTCCGTACTGCTGGCATTAAGCATCTCCGGCAGATCCGGATCCGCTGCTTCCATCGCCGTGCGCAGGTCATACATACTGACAGAACCGGACGTGTTTTTCTTCGCACCACATCCCACACACATCACCAGCATGGTCAGAACCAGCAGAAGTTTCCAACCCGTTTTTTGTTTTTTCATCTGTTATCTGGCCTCCACAGTTTCTTCTGTACTGAACGTTGCCCCATTTTGTGCCGCATTATCCATGGTCATATCCTTATTTCCGATATCAGCACTTGCGCCATCCATCATCATGCCATCTCCGTTTGCAGGTTCCAGTCCCTGAAATGCTTTCTGGACAGCCTTGTCGATTTTTTTCTGTTCTTTTTCGCTGATATTCTGGCTTGTATTGTCCGTGTTATATCCCGGCATGGTAACATTAAACAAATATCCTTTTCCATCCGGATCCTGAATCCAGTTGTAAGTTCCCAGACTGTATGGCATATCCTTATAGTTTCCGGACATCAGGAAATTGTCAATGGAAGAAGCTATGGCATTTGCCACCTGCGCTTTTTCCTCTGTAATATCCTCTTTAAACGCAACCATGACCCCGCCAAGCTTTTTGTCCATAGCAGCACGCAATGCTTTCGGCAGATCATATATACTGTCCACGGTTTTCTTATTCTGGTATGCCATATTGTACTTTAATGAGTTAGCTGCCGGGAAGTAATCGCGATCCCAGCTCTGGGACTGTCCATACATGGCATCCGTCACATTAAAGTTCGCATAATTTCCATTTCCTGCATCGGAATAAATATCGGTAATGTACCAATCTCCGTCAATTTTTACCACATCCCAGCTATGGAATTTTTCTGTATTATGTTCCACTTTACATTCAATTCCCATCATCTGCATGAACATGCGGAATGTCGTTGCATAACCGACGCATACGGCATTGTGGTATTTTAACACACCGTATGGATTATCACAGTCTTCCTGTGTACTCGGAATAACGGTCAGTGCCCCGGAATCCTGCTGGAGCTTTTTGGTCATCCAGTCATACACCGCCTTTTCCTTTTCAAAATCAGACATGCTGTCCGTAATCTTCATATCTTTGATCGCTTTTTTTGCCATATCAAGGGTTTCTTTTTCTTTGTCTGTCAGCTTTGAAGTATCGCCGGATTTGTAGGCATCCGAAATATTTGTGGTAGGTTTGATCTCATAATTATCTGCGATCTTTACGTAATCCTCGGTAGTCTCAGGATTTTCTTCCTTTTTCTGCTCTGCAATATAGGATTTTAAAGTCACCAGATTAAACGCAGAAATCGTGGTACTTCCCACAACGCCTGCCGCAAGAATCACCGCTACAATCCCTTTCCATGCACCGCCTTTTTTCTTTTTTTTCTGCTCCGGCTGCATCGGATTACTTTTTACGCTTTCATAAGTTTCCATATGTATTTACCTCATATTTTAATTGATGTATTTTTTCTACTGCACCTTTATTATAGCAGTTTCATATCCAAAAAAGGCTATCTTTAAAGAAACTTAAATAAATATTAAGATCCGTCTGTACGAAAAAAGGACATCCACCGCGAATGTCCTTTTCTCCCATATGGTATCATCCTTATATTACATCTTCCTCAATATGCTCCCTGCCCTGTGCAATGATTGACCGGACGTGGTCATCTGCCAGGGAATAAAAAACAGATTTTCCCTCCCTGCGGCATTTGACTAACTTATTCTGTTTTAAAATCCGAAGCTGGTGGGAAATTGCAGACTGTGTCATTGACAATACCGCTGCAAGATCACAGACACACACCTCTGCTTCAAACAGGACAAACAGGATGCGGATACGGGTGGAATCTCCAAACACTTTAAATAATTCTGCAAGATCATACAATTCCGTTTCTTCCGGCATCGTGTCATTCACGATCTTTAGCAGATCCGGATGTACCTGATTTTCACTACAGCATTCAATCTTTTCTTTTTCCATGAAGTTCCTCCTCTCCACCGGAACATTTCCGGCAGAATTATACCCTATAATTTTTTTACAAAAAGTGCGCGGATTGCATTCAGCACAGCAATCACCATAACACCGACATCTGCAAAAATTCCCATCCACATATTTGCAATACCTATCGTTACCAAAAACAGGCAGAGCAGTTTAATCCCGATTGCAAAACAGATATTTTCATATACAATCCGCAGGCACTTTCTTGCGATACGGATTGCTTTCGCAATCTTAAGCGGATCATCATCCATCAGTACCACATCTGCTGCCTCAATCGCCGCATCCGATCCAAGTGCTCCCATAGCGATTCCAACATCAACACGGGAAAGCACAGGTGCATCATTAATGCCATCCCCGACAAAGGCAACGGTACTCTTTTCTTCCCTGGTCCGCAACAGTTTTTCCACTTCGGAAACTTTATCTGCCGGAAGCAGCTGGGAATGTACTTCCGTGATTCCAACCTCCCCTGCTACCTGCTGTGCTACACGGTCATCATCACCCGTCAGCATTACCAGCCGGTGCACACCGGAATTTTTCAGTGCCTGCATGGCAGCCGCCGCATTCGGCTTAATCATATCTGAAATCAGTATATGACCGGCATAGGCACCATCGACTGCCAGATGCACGATTGTACCGGTACAGCTGCAGTTGCGGTACGCAATTTTTTCTTTTTTCATGAGTTTGTCATTTCCTGCTGCAACCCTGTGTCCGTCTACCGTCGCGATCACACCGTGTCCACCGATTTCCTGTACATCTGTGACCCGGTCCACATCCAGTTTCCTGCCATAGGCTTTCTGCAGGCTGACACTGATCGGATGTGTGCTGTGGCACTCTGCCAGTGCCGCGTATTCCAGCAGCTGTTCTTCCTCCTTCGTATATACCGGATGTCCGGACACAACCGGACAGCTGCCGGATGCACAGTTTGTTCCATGAATTCCGCAGACTTCAAATACCCCCTGCGTAATTGTCCCTGTCTTATCAAAGACAACCGTGCGTGTTCCCGCAAGTGCTTCCAGATAGTTGGAACCTTTTACCAGAACACCCTCTGCACTGGCACCTCCGATTCCTGCAAAAAAGCTGAGTGGAATACTGATGACCAGCGCACACGGGCAGCTGATAACCAGAAATGTCAGTGCACGGTAAATCCAGATGCCCCAGTCTGCCGGAAGCCCCATAAACAGCATGCGGACAAGCGGTGGCAGTATTGCCAGTGCCAGCGCGCCGTAACAGACTGCCGGTGTATAATAATGTGCAAATCTGGAAATAAAATTCTCGGAACGTGATTTCTTGGAACTTGCATTCTCCACCAGATCAAGAATCTTAGAAACCGTAGACTCTCCAAACTCTTTTGTGGTGCGGATCTTTAACAGTCCGGAAATATTGATACATCCACTGATGATTTCCTCTCCCACAGCGACTTCCCTTGGAACACTCTCTCCCGTCAGTGCACTGGTATTCAGGGAAGAATGTCCTTCCACAACCACACCATCGATTGGAACTTTTTCGCCCGGCTGTACAATAATCACCGTGCCGATCTCCACCTCATCCGGATCTACTTTTTCCATCTGACCGTCTGTTTCAATATTTGCATAATCCGGCCGGATATCCATCAGATCACTGATATTCCGGCGGCTCTTACCGACTGCATAACTCTGGAACAGCTCTCCGATCTGATAAAACAGCATAACTGCAACGCCTTCTTTGTAATCGCCGAGGGCGATCGCTCCGATGGTTGCCACTGCCATCAGGAAATTTTCATCAAACATCTGCCTGTTACAGATTCCTTTCCAGGCTTTCCGCAGAATATCATAGCCGATCACAAAATACGGAACCAGATAGAAAAGAAACTCCAGCCACTTTGGTATGGAAACAATGCTTCCTGCAATCCCGATGATAACCAGAAGCACTGCCGCCACAATAATTCGTTTCAATACTTTTTTCTGCTTTTTATTCATGGTGCCCTCCAATCTGACTGATACCTATGGGAAAAGCCGGATTTAAAGAAAGATCTCACAATCATCTTCCACTTTCTTACAGTTCTTTAACACATCCTGCATAACCGCTTTTGCATCTGCACCCTCTTCAAATTCTACGTTCATCTTCAGTGTCATGAAATTTACAGTTGCATCCTTTACTCCGGTAGTAGCTTTTGCAGCTTCCTCCATTTTATTTGCACAGTTTGCACAATCCACATCAATTTTGTAAGTTTTCTTCATCGTCGGTTTCCTCCATACTTTCCTTTTTCATTTTATCATTCTTTCATATGAGCATTTGTTCATATGTTTGATTCTATTATAGCGTAAAGTTCGTAAATGTCAATATATTTTTAATACGCTGGTATTGTTTCGGAATTGAATTTTCCAGACCATTTTTTAACAAACAGATTTGCATGTGTTTGTTAAGAAAATCAAGTGTTCTATCACTTTCCAAATTGATAGTGGACATATAGAAAATAAAAGATTGATTATGTCCCACTTGCATCGTGTGTTGGGACATATATGATATATTTTTCCAACTATGTCCCACTTATCACCGCCATCGGGACATATTCATATACTTTCTTGATATATGTCCCTCATCTCTATTCTTTTGGGACATATCACATACTTTTTTCACATATGTCCCACTTTCTTTTAGGTTCGGGACATATCTCATAACTTTTTTCACATATGTCCCATTTAAACATCTTCCCCGTATTCACCGTCTGTTTCCGGTTCTTCATAATCATCTGAGCCATCATAAATGTCCTGCATCAATGGTTCTTTTACTATCTTTTTCTTTCCGATAAGCACTGCCGCTACAGCTGCGGTAATCGGTACGGTCAGCACAACCCCAAGAGTTCCCGAAAGTCCCTGCATGATTTCTGTTCCGATTACATAAGAATTGATCAGCTGATTATAACTCAGATTGTATGCATAATTGACAACGAGCGTAGACAACGAACCACCGACATAGGCAAAAATCAGTGTATTTGCCATGGTTCCCATCATATCGCGCCCCACACGGATTCCCGACACAAACAACTCTTTTGTCCCCAGCTGCGGACTGCGTTCGTGCAGTTCCTGAATCGTGGATGCAATTGACATGCCAACATCCATGGTTGCCCCAAGTGCGGCTATAATGATTCCCGAAAACAGAAGCTGTCCTATTTTTATCTGTGTATTCTGTGCCACATAATTCAACGTTTCGATATCAGACACATTATACCCGGTAATGCCTGCGGCTTTTCCAAACACAACTGCGGCTGCGGCTGCCACAACCACACCGCTGACCGTTCCCACCACTGCAGATACCGTCTTTTTAGAGACTCCGCCCAAAAGCCACAGGGTCAGCAATGTCGAGAGAATGACAACAACAATGGTAATACCGATCGGTGAAATGCCCCGGTACATCAGCGGAAACATCAGATAAACAATACACACACCGGTAAATGCCAGACTTGCAATGGCTTTGACTCCTTTTTTCCCACCTATAATACATATCACCAGACAGAAAAAAAGTACAAACAGATAAATTGCCATAGTACGGTCTTTGCTGTATACCGTAACGACAGCATTATCATCTGTGGAACTGACAATGACAATTACGCGCGAACCAACTTCACAGTTCTCCATGCCAAACAAGGAACCGCTTGGATTGACGGCATCAAGCTCTTCCCCTGCATATGCTCCGGATTTAACCTGTACGCGCACCTCCTGTGTCCCGTATCGGTTTCCATCTTCTGCCAGATTATCTTTCGTGATCTTTGTCACGACTGCTTTCTCATAGCTTTGCCCTTCCGTGGAAATCAGGGATACTTTTTCGAACTGGTTTCCTTTGACTAATAACAGTAGGAACCCCACCAGACAAAGGGTTCCCACTAAAACTTTTTTCCAGTTTTTCTTCATTATTATTTAGCTGCTTTCTTTACTGCTTTCTTTGTAACAGTAATCGTAATTGTTTTTCCTGCTGCCTGATACTGGCTGGTTGCTGCTGCCTTCACCGTAATTGTAACCTTTCCGGCCTTTTTTACGGTAACTTTTCCGTTCTTATCAATAGTTGCAATCTTTTTGTCGGAAGAGGTATAGGTAAGCGGTGTTTTTGCTTTTGCATTTAAGGAAAAGGCTTTGTCTCCTACGGTTTTTTTGTAAGAGTTCTTCGCCTGAATGGTCTGCTTTACCGCATCTTTTACGATCGTATATGTAGTAGATCCCTGTAACTGTTTTCTGGTCGTTGCATCATAAGTTGTTACAGAAAACTTTTTGTCCGTTACTTTTACGACGGAATAGGTTGGTGTCCAGGTCTGGCTTCTCTCAGAAATAAAGTCCTGTTTGGAAGCAATCAGGCTATAGAATTTTGAACCTGTTGCAGAGTTTGCCTCTAAATATACGGTTCCTTCCGGATTGGTAACGGTTCCGCCAACGGTCTTGTTTACGATTTCATAGCAGTTATTCTGTGCCTGATAATCACTGTCTTTTTCAGCTTCCTCTACAGATTTGTATCCATAAGTGCTGTAAGAAGTATGATCCTTTCCATCCCCCTCAAGCTGGAAGGTTCTGGAATAGGTATGATCATGTCCCTGCATCACCACATCAATCTTATACTTATCCATCAGTGGAGTAAGCTGTGTACGAAGCACCATACCATCGGAATCGGAATGGTCGTAACCACTGCCGTAAATATCCTGATGGAATACCACAATACGCCATTTGGCATCTTTATTCTCATTGATTGCTTTTTTCATGACATTCTCATGCGTTGCACAGTTATAGTTGTTTGTATCAAGAACAATGAACAGGACATTTCCATAACGATAATAGTAATCGGTTCCTGCCTTTGTCTTTCCCTGTACATAATTGGTATCGGTATCGGAAAAAGCATTTGGATTATTAAAATGCAGGCTGTACTGATTCGAAACACTGTCGTGGTTACCAATGGTCGTTGCTACCGGAAGGGAAGTCAGTGCCTCTGCCCCAAGATATCCTGCATATTCCCGCTCGTTGCTTCCGTAGTTCACCTGATCTCCTGCGGACACAAGAAAACTTACATCGGAATGATCCTCGAGTGCTTCATTTAATACGTTGTTCCAGTTATAGCTGTCATTTCTTGCTGCAAGATTTTTTTCCGGTGCAGAAGTTACAACATTTCCTGCATTTTCCATCTTTTCACTCTCACTGCTGATCTGACCTTTCGAAGCACCGATCTGCGGATCCCCGACATACAGGAAAGAAAATTCATCAAACGCCTGTGTGGTATAGTTTTGTGTATCCTGCCACTTTCCATCCTGAAATACCTGATAATAATAGCTGGTATTTTCTTTGAGCCCGCTTACGGTTACTTTATTGGAAAAATATTTTGTGGTATCTATGGTCACAGCTTCGGTCTGCGCTCCGGTGAACTCTGTCGCACCATCCATATTCTGTCTGGTAGAGATTCTCACCTTTGGAGTCTCAGCCGTTTTGCTGTACCATGCATAATTTAATTTTGTCTCATCCGCACCCGGAGTCAGCGATACATGTTCATACTCACTGCTATAAGCAGCCCAGTTCTTTTTCCAGTTGCTCCAGTCTGTAGATTCCCGGGAAGCATCATTCCAGTGTTCCGTTGCTGCTGCAATCTTTGTCGGGATACCAGTGGCAAACATTCCTGCCAATACAGCGGTGGAGAGAACTCCTGCTGTAAGTTTCATCACATTTTTTCTCATAATTCTTTTGTTCTCCTTGTGAAATCTGTAAGATTTATTACAGGATTTATAATAAACGGGTTATGTAAGATATACTATCCGGTTTCTGTAATCCTTTTGTAAAAACAAAAAGAGTGGATGCTTTGGGACATCCACTCCACATGCCGGCTATGCCATGCCGTTTACGGTTTTATATTTATAGAGCATCTCCGCGTGGTTTTGTTCTTCCACCTGGATATCTGCCAGAAGTTTGCGCACATCGGAATCCCCGAATGCAAACACATCGGTATTATACGTTCCGGACACCATTTTTTCAGAACCAATGCTGTCTGTGGCAAGGAAATTATCGTTTTTCTTATCTTCCGGATTGGTCATAGAATCATAGGTTGCCTTTGGCTCATACATCTTTCCATCCTTGTCATTGACGTTACAGGATGGGACGCTGCCTTTCATGACTTGTTCCAGAGACTCCACATGCTTCTGCTCCTTTTTTTCCAGATCGGCAAACAAATCCCGAAGTACCGGGTCTTTTGCTTCCTGTCCGTAACGTTTGTACTTCTCCACGCAGGACAGCTCCTGTGTGTGCAGATCCTCAATTGTAGCCATCTCTTTTTCTGTTAAAACCATGGTTTATACCTCTTTCTTTCCATAAGATAATCTTGTTGATTGCAGAACATGAACACTCCGCAACCTTCTCCTCTAGTATCTGTAAAAAAATGCAACACATACTTGGTAAAATTTCGTCAAAAAGGGTTGAAACTTCTCACAACAGATTGTATAATTTCGTTTGTATTTTATACAATGTTTACAAAAAGGTGGATTATTTTATGGAAGAACGAGAAAAATTAAAATCCCGTCTGGGATTCATTCTCCTGTCAGCCGGATGTGCGATCGGAATCGGAAACGTATGGAAATTTCCATACACTGCCGGACAGGGCGGAGGCGGTGCCTTTGTGCTGTTTTATCTGTTGTTTCTGATTATTCTCGGACTCCCGATCATGACGATGGAATTTGCGGTTGGGCGTGCCAGCCAGAAAAGTCCGGTCAAAGCCTACCAGGCACTGGAAAAACCCGGACAGAAATGGCATATCCACGGGATTATCACATTGATCGGCTGCTATCTTCTTATGATGTTTTATACAACGGTCACCGGCTGGATGCTTCATTATTTTTATATGACGGTCACCGGACAGTTTCAGGGACTGGATGCCGACGGTGTATCCGGACAGTTTACCACAATGCTGAGCAAACCTCTGACCATGGGCTTCTGGATGGTGGTAGTTGTTTGCGCCGGCGTATTTGTCTGCTCCCGTGGACTGCAGAACGGTCTGGAAAAAGTAACAAAGGTCATGATGACTTCTTTGCTTATCATCATGATCATTCTGGCGGTCAACAGCTTTTTTATGGATGGTGCAAAAGAAGGCCTTGCCTTTTATCTGATCCCGGACTTTGAACGGATGAAACAGATCGGTATTGCAAAAACCATTACGGGTGCCATGAACCAGGCATTTTTCACGTTAAGCCTTGGAATCGGCGCGATGGCAATTTGGGGAAGTTATATCGGAAAGGAACGCTCTCTGCTTGGTGAATCGGTAAATATTGCCATTCTGGATACGTTTGTTGCTATCACCTCCGGACTTATCATTTTTCCGGCATGCTTTACGTTCCATGTTGACCAGACTTCCGGACCAAGCCTGATTTTTATCACCCTGCCGAATATTTTTAACCATATTCCGCTTGGCAGACTCTGGGGAAGCCTGTTCTTTTTGTTTATGTTTTTTGCAGCGTTTTCCACAATCCTGGCAGTATTTGAGAACATCATCTCCTGCGGTATGGAACTGACCGGATGCAGCCGCCAGAAATCCTGTGCCGTTAATCTGGTACTGATCATTGTACTCTCCCTGCCATGTGTACTCGGATACAATGTATGGAACTGGAAAGGTTTTTCAATCTTTGGTGGGTCTGTGCTTGACCTGGAAGATTTTCTGGTAAGCAACCTGTTCCTGCCTCTCGGTTCCCTGGTATATCTGCTGTTTTGCACAAGCCACTACGGCTGGGGCTGGAAAAACTACACAACCGAAGCCAATACCGGAAAAGGATTAAAAATTAAAAACTGGATGCGCGGCTACATTACCTATATTCTGCCGCTGATTGTGCTTTTTATCTTTGGATTTGGCATTTATGATAAATTTTTTACAAACTAAGGAGGATTTCTTATGTATCACGCAAATGAATCACGTTACGAAACCATGAAATACCACCGCTGCGGCGACAGCGGACTGATGCTGCCGGAAGTATCTTTGGGCTTCTGGCACAATTTCGGAGATACCGGTGTTTATGAAAATATGAGACAGATGTGCTTTACGGCATTTGACCACGGGATCACACATTTTGATCTGGCAAACAACTATGGACCGCAGCCGGGCAGTGCGGAGGAAAATCTCGGGAAGATCCTTCGGGAAGAACTTTCTTCCTACCGCGATGAACTGATCATCAGTTCCAAAGCCGGTTTTGACATGTGGCCGGGGCCTTATGGAAACTGGGGCAGCCGCAAGTACCTGATTGCCAGCCTTGACCAGAGCTTAAAACGGCTCGGTCTGGACTATGTAGATATTTTCTATCACCACCGCATGGATCCGGATACGCCGCTGGAAGAAACCATGGGTGCACTCGACCAGATCGTGCGAAGCGGAAAAGCACTGTATGTCGGTCTGTCCAACTACGACGGGGAAACCATGAAACGCGCAGCTGCCATCTTAGAAGATCTGCACTGCCCATTTATTATCAACCAGAATTCCTACAATATCTTTAACCGTACCATTGAAGAAAACGGTTTAAAACAGGCCGCAGCAGATGGGAAGAAAGGAATTATTTCTTTCAGCCCGCTCGCACAGGGTATGCTGACCGACCGTTATCTGCACGGCATTCCAAAGGACAGCCGTGTCAATACCGACGGACGTTTTCTGCATGCCGACCAGTTCGATGAAAAGCGGCTGAACAGTATCCGGAGCCTGAATGAGATTGCGGCTGCCCGTGGTGAAAGCCTCGCACAGATGGCACTCAAATGGGTCATCCGTGACGGTGTGGTCACTTCCGTTCTGATCGGAGCTTCCCGCCCGGCACAGATTCTTGAAAATCTGAAAGTGTTAAACTCTGCTCCGTTTACGGAGGAGGAACTGAAAAAAATTGATCAGTGTGCACTTTCTCTCTAGGTAAAACAAAAACCCCGGATATTTATTTCCGGGGTTTTGTCTTTTCCTGCATCTGCTATTTGACTTTGACTTTTAATTTTAAAACTTTGGTCTTTCCATTGTTTAAGGTTACTGTCACGCGAATGGACGCAGTTCCTTTTTTGTTCGATTTTATGGTACCCTTCTTGTTTACAGATGCAATTTTTTTGTTATTGCTCTGATAAGAAATGCTTTTTACATTGTCCATATTTAAGGTGGCTGCCAGAGAAACCTTCTTTTGTTTTCCCTTCTTCACCTGAACGGTTTTATTCTTCAATGTAACCGTTTTTAATATTTTCGTTGTGACCTGATCCATATCTTTCTGATCCATAAGGACATAATCCTTATTGGAATCTGCTGAAAAATTCACATTTCCGGCTTTTGTAACCGTATAACTCTTGTCGTTTACAAGGACATAGGCACCTGTCTTTTGATCTTTTGCACACACATACAGCTTATTTCCGGTCTGTATGTCTACTGTATTTACGGTCAGTGTATAGCTTACGTTGCCAGCCGGATCGGTGACCTGGATCGTCACATCTGTGTGTTTTCCATCGTTTTCTTCCAGTATCTGATTTATCAGATCAGCGGTCACCGTTGTTTTGATGGCTTTATTTTTCTGGGTTCCGATAACACTCACGGTTGGTGTATTTTGTCCGGCCGCGTTTCCATCGGACGGTGTTTGTGTACCAGCTGTATTTCCGTCAGACGGAGTTTCTGCATCGGTTTTGTTTCCGTTGGATGGTGTTCCCCCTCCGGCTGTGTTACCACCCGAAGTATTTCCGCCACCGGAACTTTCTCCGGAAGATGAGCCGCCTCCAGTCGTTCCACCGCCTCCGGAAGATGAACCGCCTCCGGTTGTTCCACCGCCTCCGGAAGATGAGCCGCCTCCGGTTGTTCCACTTCCTCCGGTGGAACTGTCCTCTTTGATTGTAACGGTCACGGCTTCACTTGTCACTGTTTCGTAATAAGTCTGTCCATCCTTATCATCCGGCTCATATACTGCCTTAAACTGATAAGAACCGCCACGTTTTAAGCCTGATACAACCGTATCGGCTTCCCCATATACGAGTTTTTCCTGTGCCTTTATTATGGTTCCGTCCTGATAAAAAGAAATCGAACCAAGCGGAATACTGCCATTTCGGACTCCATCTACCTTTGCATACAGATGTACGGAATTACCGTTTTCTGTCTCTGCCGTAAGACGAATCGATGGTTTCGCCGCTGTAATGGTAAAGGTTCCGACTTTTTCCGCTATCACATCGTACTGGTTTCCAGTTACTTTAAACCACACCTCATAGCTGCCCGGCTGCACCGGAACAACATTTTTCCCATCCTGCCGATAGAAAACTTCAGGCTTTACCTGCGAATCTACCGTCTGTCCGTTGTCCGTTCGGACTACATTTACCGTGGAAACAAGGCAGCTCTGTTTCAACCCTGTGTATGCAGCTGTCTGCTGGATGGTATCATACTGCATCTTTACGGCAATTGGATTTACCGTCACGGTTTCGTTTGCCTGGGAAGGAAGTGCCCTGTAGTTTTCATTCGTTGCTCCTGCATAAGAAACTGTAATTGCATTTTCTCCCATATGAAATCCGTTTGCCTCTGAAACCGGAATCTTTATGGCTGCCTCTCCGTTTTGAAGTGTGATGCCGGATACTTCATAAGGGGTCTGGTTAATGTATACCGAAAAACCAGCAGACGGCACGTTCTGTCCCTGTAAGCGGCTATCTGTATAGACCGTCTGCACGGTAAGATTCAGTTCATCCTGCATGGACACGGCCGACGATGGTAATCCATTTATCGTAGTGGTTGTTTCCTTTGAAGTAACCGTCGAACCGGATGTATCCGGATCTTTGTTTACAATCAGAACTACCTTCTGCTCAATTTGTTCATCTGCTGAAAATGGACGGATTGTGATGTAGTAGGTTCCCGGTTCTGGCAGTTTCAGTTCGCCACTCGTAGCATCTTCATAAATTTCCGGTGTAATTGTATGTACCCCGTCCGGATCTGTCTCCGGATGAAATGCCAGTCTAAGATCCGAAACATTGGCATTTCCATCATCACCAACCGTTGAATAATATATATGATTATTGAACTCTACTTCGTATGTAAGTGGAACCTGATATAAAGTTTTCCCATTTTCGGGTGTCCCTTCCTGCCATTCCACATCCAGATAATACGATTTATCACTACTCATAATATTTGAAACATTCGCCAAAAGTACAGGATTTTTTACTGTAACATTTTTTACCGCAACCGGTTTATCCCCTGACAACTCACTGGTTTTCCAGATTTCTCCGTTTCCAGACGATGTCCGTTCCAGTGTCATTCCCGCCTGTCCGTCTGTCGGTGTAAAAGAAACCACCGTATCCGCAGCCCTTCCAAGTTCCAGATAGGTGTGATTATACTCCGCAATTCCGGATTTTCCATTTCTTCCATTTAAGGTTTCAAATGTAAGTGCACCCGTAATGGTATCTGTAACATTCAGCGTCTGTTCTTTTCCTAAGATCAGTCGGTTTCCTGCTGAATCCGCACTCACAATCGAATGTACCTGTGGAGTTTCCATCTGGGAAAGATCAATCGCACTTGCCCCTTCCAGCCTGACCGTACAGCTGTCCAACGCTGCCGGTGCAAATGTTCCACCGCCCTTTACTGTGAGGTTTCCTACTTTGCTTATACCTGGAGTTCCGGTATAGGACTGGGCGGTATCTATGGTCAGAAATGTCTTCTCTGCGTGATTTTCAGATACTCCGTACACCTGTTTTGTATCGGAACCGGTAAGTGATATTTCCACATCGCCGGAAACCGTATATTGTTCATCCGCTGCCGGTGGATCCGGCTCCTGCATGGAAAACCAGTCCCCCTGATTTACATACGGTTCCCTGGCACCGGATGCATAGATTTCCCCATTTTTCGTACCGGAAACGTGTGCAAGCACGATCTGTGTCTTACCGTCATATGTTCCGTTCATGGAACCTGCATAAATATTCCCAAGATTAGTGCCACCACCTGTAATCAGAATCTGTGCCTCTGATCCCGGATGATCCCCCATATTCTTTCCATTCTCATAAAGGGATCCGCCAAAGATATCTACATAGCGAAATCCGCCGTCGCACGTAACATCCTCAAGAACAAGTTTATGCCCATTTGCAAAAATTGCATCGTGCAGGCGATTGGAAAACCGCAGCGTAATGTTTTTAAATGTCACATCCGTATTCAGGATAAATCCCCCCTTACGGTTGGAAAAAGTATTTCCATTTCCGTTGACGGTCACGCTTTTATCAAAAATAAACGGTTCCGCAGCCTCGGCATTTAAAAAAGCACCACTTCCCAAAATTGAGATTTCATCCCCATTGCCGGCAGCCGCATAGGCATCCTCAAATAAATTGTAGGGATTTCCATAGCTTCCATCTCCGGAATGAATAGAATTTCCATGTTTAAATTCCGTATAGATCGTTTTTGCCGCTGTCTGCACAGCCTCCTGCGCCTTTACCGGCACGACAGGCTGCACGGTAATACACATGGTGAGCACGATAAAAAATGCCCATAGACGTTTTGCTACATTGTCTGGTTTCATCTGATTGTTCTTTTTCATCCATTTCTCCTGATAATAAGAACAGGGGGATGAGTCAAAAACTCATTCCCCTGTCACTTCATTGATAGTCTCTACCATCATCCTAACATGGTTTCCTATCATCGTCAACAAATTTATGACCTGTTTTTATACCTATATCATCTGCTGATTTTATATTTTATTATTTCTATCTGTTCTATCTGTGTGATATCAATCTTCTGATTGAAAATATAACGAGCCCCACAATATTTCATTTCACTTGCAGATGCATAGCCATCTCCAAGCTCTTCAAGATCTGTACCATCCATGAAAGGATGTTTCTTTTTTTCAGTTCCTTTTCTGTCATCGGTAAGAGGTAACTCTCCTATGGAATATTGCTTTCCGTCTTTTGTTGTTGCAACTACATGATAAAAACACCCTTTTTCTCTCCAGTCATTGACGGGACAAATACTAACCGTATAAGGTGTAATTTCAACAGGGATTGTTTTTTTTGTTTTCTTAACATCCGCTTTT
>OLWZ01000716.1_pt1 | contig 17928 bp, 16 predicted proteins | sample 1674011 | NCBI WGS metagenome assembly OLWZ01 (sample SAMEA103958137, study PRJEB25191) | human gut metagenome | biome: human-associated habitat [ENVO:00009003]; feature: intestine environment [ENVO:2100002]; material: feces | place: Germany | collected 2013/2015 | reverse complement strand
AAATCTCGCGAAATAATGAAGATTCTGGTTACCGGCGCCAAAGGATTCGTGGGAAGGAACCTTTGCTGCCAACTGAACAACATAAAAGAAGGCAAGGCCCGCTGCTATGGAGACCTCCAGGTCGATGAAGTATTTGAATACGACATTGATTCGACTCCTGAGCAGATGGACAGCTGGTGCGGCGAATGCGATTTCGTCTTCAACCTCGCGGGCGTAAACCGGCCGAAGGACAATGACGAGTTCATGAAGGGCAATTACGGTTTCGCATCCACGCTGCTCGATACATTGAAAAAGCACCACAACACTTGTCCTGTGATGCTCTCAAGCTCACAACAAGCCTCATTGACAGGACGTTTCGGAAATAGCGAATATGGCAGGAGCAAGAAAGCCGGCGAGGACCTTTTCCTCGAATACGGCAAGGAGACCGGTGCCAAAGTTCTCGTCTATCGTTTCCCGAACCTTTACGGAAAATGGTGCCGTCCGAACTACAATTCGGCTATCGCCACGTTCTGCAACAATATCGCCAATGACCTCCCAATCCAGGTCAATGACAGAAGCGTACAGATGGAAATCCTCTACATCGACGATCTGGTCGAGGAGATGATCTGCGCGCTCAAAGGTCAGGAACATCATTGTGAATTCGAGGGACTTGACGTACTGCCGTCCGCCGAAGGACGTTATTGCTATAGTCCTGTCACTCACAAGACTACGCTTGGAGAAATCGTTGATACCATATATGAATGCGCACGTGCAGTACGTGCCGTACCGGATTCTGCGGAAGGACCTTCGACGGCTCTCGAAATGCCGCAAGACGGTCTGCGTTATCGCCTGATGTCCACTTTCCTCAGCTACCTGCCGAAAGAAAAGGCGATTTTCGATTTGAAGATGAACGTGGATCAGCGCGGGTCGTTTACCGAACTGGTACACACGCTGAATTGCGGTCAGGTAAGCATCAACATTTCCAAGCCGGGCATCACGAAAGGCCAGCATTGGCACAACTCGAAATGGGAACAGTTCATCGTGGTTTCCGGCCACGGCCTGATCCAGATGCGCAAGGAGGGAAGTGACGAGGTCATTGAATATGAAGTCAGCGGTGACCGCATCCAATCCGTCATCATGCTGCCTGGCTACACGCACAACATCATCAATCTCTCCCAGACTGAAGACCTCGTGACCGTAATGTATTGCAACGAAGTGTTCAATCCTGAAAGACCAGACACATATTTCGATAAAGTGGAGAAATAAGGAAATGGAAAAGACACCTAAATTCGATTATTCTGATATTCACTGGAAGGAGAACGGCAAACTCAAGCTCTGTATAGTAGTAGGTACGCGCCCTGAGATTATCCGCCTGGCGGCGGTCATCACCAAATGCCGCCAGTATTTCGATGTCATTCTCGCACATACAGGCCAGAACTATGACTACAACCTGAACGGCATCTTCTTCAGGGACCTCAAACTCGCTGAACCTGAGGTCTATATGGATGCAGTCGGTGACGACCTCGGTGCGACGTGCGGCAACATCATCAACTGTTCATACAAGCTTTTTGCCCAGACCAAGCCGGACGCAGTGCTGGTTCTCGGTGACACGAACAGCTGTCTCTCAGTCATTGGCGCGAAACGTCTTCACATTCCGATTTTCCACATGGAGGCCGGCAACCGCTGCAAGGACGAGTGCCTCCCGGAGGAGACGAACCGCCGCATAGTTGACATCATCTCGGATGTCAATCTGGCATATTCAGAACACGCGAGAAGGTACCTCGCCGAGTGCGGCCTGCCGAAGGAGCGGACCTACGTGACCGGCTCGCCGATGGCCGAGGTGCTGCACCAGAACCTCGCCGAGATCGAGGCCTCGGATATTCATAAAAGATTGGGACTTGAGAAGGGAATGTATATTCTTTTGTCCGCCCACCGCGAGGAGAACATAGACACCGAGAAGAACTTCCGGAGCCTCTTCAATGCGGTAAACGCGATGGCAGCCAAGTATGACATGCCGGTTTTATATTCATGCCACCCGAGATCCCGCAAACGCCTGGAGCAGAGCGGCTTTAAGCTCGATCCACGTGTCATCCGGCATGAGCCGCTCGGTTTCCACGACTACAACTGTCTCCAGATGAACGCCTTCGCTGTGGTCAGCGACTCCGGTACCCTGCCTGAGGAGAGCAGCTTCTTCACGAGCGCCGGCCACCCGTTTCCGGCCGTGTGCATCCGCACCAGCACCGAGCGCCCCGAGGCCCTTGACAAGGCCTGCTTCATCCTTGCCGGCATTGACGAGAGGAGCCTCCTGCAGGCCGTCGACACCGCCGTCGAGATGAACCGCCGCGGCGACTACGGCCTCCCCGTCCCGACCTACACAGACGAGAACGTCTCCACCAAGGTCGTCAAGATCATCCAGTCCTACACCGGCATCGTCAACAGGATGGTCTGGAGGAAGTCGTAAAACTCATACAAAATGTTGTGCACAATATGGGTGCATGATATAGGGGAAAATTGCACTTTTTGAGTGCAATTGCTATCTTTGCAATAGTATTGCATAGATATACAAAATTAATTGAGTATGGTTGACGAGGCGTTATACGAATACATGCGTTTGCAGCTGGAACTTACGACCAGCAGTTTTCACAGGTATCTTTATGAACGTGTGAACTGGACTTCCCGTATGATCGCGATCACAGGGGCAAGAGGAGTCGGCAAATCCACGATGATCCTGCAATATCTTAAGGAACAGGCTTCGGATTGCAAGTTTCTATACATATCCGCTGACCATACATATTTCAGCACTCACTCTCTCGTCGAGGTTGCGGATGAGTTCTCGAAGGATGCTGGCCATTTGCTCGTCATAGACGAAGTTCACAAGTATTCTGACTGGTCCCGCGAACTCAAGCAGATATATGACACTCATCCTGACATGAGGGTGATTTTCTCAGGATCTTCCATACTGGACATCATGGACGGTGTCGCTGATCTCAGTCGAAGGGTACTACCTTATACGCTGTATGGTTTGTCCTTCAGAGAGTATCTGGAACTGTTTCACAACATAAACGCATCTAAGTATTCACTTGACGAGATACTCGCGGGCAAGTCACGTATTGACGGTGTGCTTCATCCTCTCCCTCTTTTCAGACGTTACCTTGCAGAGGGCTACTATCCATTTGCATTGGAGGGAGATTTCCCGATGAGGATGCAGAATGTCATAACAAAAACGATAGAATCAGACATCGCACAGTATGCCGAACTAAAGGCGCCGACAGCAAAAAAACTAAAAAAGATGCTGGCTGTTATCTCGACACTTGCTCCGTATAAACCTAATGCGGATAGCCTTGCGTCTGAAATCGGAGTCAGCCGAAACAGCGTTTCAGACTATCGCGCGTTGCTGGAGAAGGCTCAGCTGATAGGTCAACTTAGGGACGATACGGGAGGAATGAGGGGACTGGGCAAAGTGGAGAAGGTCTATATTGACAACCCAAGTCTGATGACAGTCTTGTCCGGAGGGAAAGCTGACATAGGGAACATGAGGGAAACTTTTTTCTACAACCAGATGCGTGTGGAGAATGATGTGGTTTCCTCACGTCAGTCTGATTTCGTCATCGGTGACCGCACATTCGAGATCGGTGGCCGGAATAAAGGAAAAAGACAGATTGAGGACCTTCCGGATTCCTATATCGTAAAGGATGACATTGAATTCGCTCACGGCAACACGCTGCCCCTTTGGTCTTTCGGCCTAAATTACTGATAGCAGACGCGGCTATTTTGACCACATGGATCTTTAAATATATTAACACAATAGCAATGGAACTTAATGGTTAGTGGTCAAATTTTGGACCCGGAGAAAGGCCCCTTACCTTAGCCGGAAAAACGAGACCAATGTACAGCAGCGAAGACTTGTGGAGGTTATATGTGGAGTACCAGAGCGAGTGGGTGCCGCGCGGTTTGACGATGCTGGCGGTTCTGTCGCAGGATGAGCTGCTGGAGTTCGAGCGCATGCTGGAAACCGCCCCGGAGGTCTATGACTATTGCGCCAACATGACGGACGAACAGCTGAACCACCTGATAGCGTTCATCTCGCGGAACAAGGAGAGCGTGTTCCTTGAGCTGAGGCATGTGAAGGAGGACCGTGACGCGAAGGCCCGCGCCCTGGAGGAGAAGGACCGAATCATTGCCGAACAGGAAACAGAGTTGACAAGGAAGGACCGCGTCATCAGGGAGAAGAACAAGGCTCTGGAGAAGGACAGCATCGTGAACTGCGACGAGACGTGGTGCAAGGTGAGGCGGTTCAACAAGTACATGAAGAAGTACATGTGGGTTCTTGTGAACAAGGCCGAGAGGATAGTGATCTTCTTCCACGATGAGGGGTCGAGGGGCCGGAAGGTCCTCACGGACTTCATGGGCGAGGCCGAGGTGAGGGCTATAATGACCGACGGCTACACGGCGTACAACTTCCTCGACGGGAGGCTGGGAGTCGACCACCTGATCTGCATGGCGCACGCGCACGTGAAGTTCAAGAAGGCCCAATGGAACAGGCGCTGAGCTACTTCGACCACTTCAAGGACGGCCTTTTCCTTTACCGCAGGGACGGGCGATAGCCGATAGACAACAACCTTGCGGAACGTCAGGTGAGACCGTTCACGGCATTGCGTAAAGTGATCCAGCACTACGGCAGTGACGAAGGCGCAGAGACGGCCTCGGTCTATTTGAGCGTGGTGAGCACGGTAAAGCTTGCGGGGGTGTCGGTGTGGCGTTTCCTCGGAGACTTCTTCGAGGACGCGGTGACAGGCGGCAGGAAGCATCTTGGACACCTGAGGCTGTCGCCAGCGTAGAAAAAGTGAAAAAATAATCAACAAGAAATACCAAAAACGGACAAAAATTGGCCTTGCGACGGGTCGAGCGGACGCTATGTCTCTGACTTTGAGCATAGTCCAAAAATTGACCACTAACTGAAGGCTCTATGATTTCAAACAACATTTGGTCCTCTTCGCCTTTGAACACGGCCAGAATGGAGACATTCTCGTTCAAAAGGCTCCTGCTTGTACGATAGGTACTCAGGCCGAGGCAGTATGTGAACTATTCGGTGGAAAGAAAGAAGACATAAAGGTAATCGGCATTCGTCACGGAGAGAAGATGTACGAAACCCTTCTTACTAAGGAGGAATGTGCTAAAGCGGAAGATATGGGCAATTTCTATCGTGTACCGGCAGATAATCGTACTTTGAATTACGATAAGTTCTTTACCGAAGGCAATAAGAAGGCCGTAACTATCGACGAATTTAACTCCGACAACACCTATCGTCTGAACCTCGAGGAAACTAAGGCTAAAATTGCCTCTCTTGAATATATTCAGAATGAACTTAACGGAATCTCAAATCTCGTCAAGTAATGCGGATACTCGTAACCGGTGCTAAAGGGTTCGTAGGAAAGAATCTTTGTGCACAACTGAATAACATAAAAGAGGGAAAGGCTAAATGCTATGGAGACCTCGTAATAGACGAAGTCTTCGAGTACGATATCGATTCTACTCCGGAAGAACTTAACGAGTGGTGTCAGAAATGTGACTTCGTATTTAATCTCGCCGGTGTAAACCGTCCTAAGGACCCGGAGGACTTTATGAAGGGTAACTTTGGTTTTGCCAGCACCCTTCTTGACACCCTCAAGAAACACGGAAACAAGGCCCCTGTGATGCTCTCCAGCAGCGCCCAGGCCTCGCTTACAGGCCGTTTTGGAAATAGCGAGTACGGACGAAGCAAGAAAGCAGGGGAGGACCTCTTCCTTCAGTACGGAGAGGAGAATGGGGTGAAGGTCCTGGTTTACCGTTTCCCTAATCTCTACGGCAAATGGTGCCGTCCGAACTATAACAGTGCAATCGCTACCTTCTGCAATAATATCGCCAATGACCTTCCTATTACCGTCAATGACCCGAGTGTCGAATTGGAGGTTCTTTATATTGACGACCTTGTAGAGGAGATGATTTGCGCACTTAAAGGCGAAGAGCATCACTGTGAATTCGAGGGTCTGGAGGTGCTTCCGAACCCGGAAGGCAGGTACTGCTACTGCCCTGTTACCCACAAGGTAACACTTGGAGAAATCGTTGATCTGCTCCATCAGTTCAAGGAGATGCCTAAGACCATGATGATACCTGAGATTCCCGCTGATAGCTTTGCCAAGAGGCTTTACAGCACTTATCTGAGTTATCTTCCTAAGGAAGGCGCAATCTTCGACTTGAAGATGAACGTGGACGACAGAGGGTCCTTCACCGAACTGGTTCACACCCTTAACTGCGGTCAGGTCAGCATCAACATCAGCAAACCTGGAATCACCAAAGGCCAGCACTGGCACCATACCAAATGGGAGCAGTTTATCGTGGTCAAAGGCCACGGACTGATACAGCAGCGCAAGGAAGGCACTGACGAGGTGATTGAATTCGAGGTGAGCGGTGATAAGATCCAGAGCGTGATAATGCTCCCTGGCTATACCCACAACATCATCAATCTTTCAGAAACTGAAGACCTCGTGACGGTGATGTACTGCAACGAAATTTTCAATCCGGAAAGACCGGATACTTTCTTTGACCCAGTAAAATAGAAATACAATGGCACAATTTAAGAATAACGGCAAACTCAAACTCCTTATTATTGTCGGCACCCGTCCTGAAATCATACGTCTTGCCGCGGTCATCAACAAATGCCGCAAGTATTTTGATGTGATTCTCGCACACACCGGCCAGAACTACGATTACAACCTCAATGGAGTGTTCTTCAAAGACCTTAAGCTTGCAGACCCTGAGGTGTATATGAATGCAGTGGGTGCAGACCTGGGCGAGACTATGGGCAATATCATTGCCGAGAGCTACAAACTGATGGTAGAGACCAAGCCTGACGGAGTTCTTGTCTTGGGTGATACCAACAGCTGCCTCAGCGTGATTGGAGCGAAGCGTCTGCATATCCCTATTTTCCATATGGAAGCCGGTAACCGCTGCAAGGACGAATGCCTGCCGGAGGAGACCAACCGCAGGATTGTGGATATTATTTCCGATGTGAATATGGCCTACAGCGAGCACGCACGCCGTTATCTTGCAGACTGCGGACTCCCTAAGGAGCGTACATACGTTACGGGCTCTCCTATGGCTGAGGTTCTGCACGAGAATCTTGCAGAGATTGAGGCCAGCGATGTTCACAAGAGACTTGGTTTGGAGAAGGGAAAGTACATTTTGCTCAGCGCCCATCGTGAGGAGAATATCGATACCGAGAAAAACTTCCTTTCGCTTTTCAATGCCATCAACAAACTGGCCGAGAAATACGACATGCCTATTCTCTACAGCTGCCATCCGCGCAGCCGCAACAGACTGGCGTCCAGCGGATTCAAGCTAGACCCGCGTGTCATCCAACACGAACCGCTAGGATTCCACGACTACAACTGCCTCCAGATGAATGCATTTGCAGTGGTCAGCGACTCCGGCACCCTTCCTGAAGAAAGTTCATTCTTCACCAGCGTAGGCCATCCGTTCCCTGCCATCTGCATCCGAACTTCCACAGAGCGTCCGGAATCTCTCGACAAAGCCGGATTCATTCTCTCCGGCATCGACACCAATGGACTGCTTCAGTCTGTTGAGACGGCCGTAGAACTAGTGAAGAACGGCGACTACGGCACACCGGTTCCAGACTACACCGACGAAAACGTCAGCACGAAGGTCGTGAAGATTATTCAGAGTTATGTGGGGATAGTGAATAAGATGGTGTGGAGGAAGGAGATATAATTGAAAATCTTGGGAATTTTATATTATTCCATGAGTAAGTGGTGATGAGAAGGCGCCATCATTTTTGTTAGTTTTGACTGCCGTGGGTGCTGCATACAAACGTGAAGATGGAGTATACCAGCCCTTATCAGCTAAAGATGTACTTGAGGTTGAGATTTCCGGCAAAGACTAAATACCCCAGAGGGGTGACACATCGGTAACCGCTGGTCGAAGGCCTGCGGCTGTAATCTGTAACAACTGTAAGAAGGAACGCGCATGCATACGAGAGCGAAAGCTGAGGTTCGACGCTTCCGCACGCAACATGATAGAAAAATTCGCGAGTTACGCGCTAACAGTTAACACCCGAATTAGAACAACTAATAATTCATCATACAAATGAGAAATTTTGAAGATTTGAAAATAGCAGTAGCTGGAACAGGCTACGTGGGGTTGAGTATAGCAACTTTGTTATCTCAGCACCATCAGGTTACAGCAGTGGATGTCATTCCTGAGAAGGTGGAGAAGATAAACAACCGCGTGTCTCCTATACAAGATGAATATATCGAGAAATACTTTGCCGAAAAGGAGTTGAAGTTGACTGCTACTCTTGATGGTAAAGAGGCATACAAGGATGCCGACTTTGTCATAATCGCAGCCCCTACGAATTACGACCCTGTCAAGAACTTCTTCGATATGCATCATATTGAGGATGTTATCGATCTGGTGCTTAGTGTCAATCCCGAGGCTGTAATGGTTATCAAGAGTACCATCCCTGTAGGCTATACGCGTTCTCTGTATAAGAAATACGCCTTGCAATTTCTGCTCAAACCAGAGCTAAAGGGCAAACACTTCAACCTGCTCTTCTCGCCGGAGTTCCTACGTGAGAGCAAAGCGTTGTATGATAACCTTTACCCAAGCCGTATCATCGTAGGCTATCCAAAACTGATTGAGGGAACAGAGTTCGATGAAGAGAATGCTGCCATCAAGGCCATTGGCAATCCCGATGCCGAGGAATATGCCGAGACCTTTGCCAGCCTGCTTGAGGAAGGAGCCATCAAAGAAAATATCGACACGCTATTTATGGGTATGAAAGAGGCAGAGGCAGTGAAACTCTTTGCCAACACCTACCTTGCCCTTCGTGTCAGCTACTTCAACGAACTCGACACATACGCAGAGGTCAAAGGTCTTGATACACAAGCCATCATCTCAGGTGTTGGTCTTGACCCACGTATCGGTACGCACTACAACAACCCAAGCTTCGGTTATGGCGGTTATTGCTTGCCTAAGGACACCAAACAGCTTTTGGCTAACTATGCTGATGTGCCTCAGAACATGATATCTGCCATTGTTGAGAGCAATCGCACCCGCAAGGACTATATAGCTGATGCTGTATTGCGTAAGGCAGGCTATTACGGAGAGAATGGACAGTGGGATTCGAGCAAAGAACATAGTTGCATAATAGGAGTCTATCGCCTGACTATGAAGTCCAATTCCGACAATTTCCGCCAGAGTGCAATCCAGGGCATCATGAAGCGAATCAAGGCTAAAGGTGCAGAAGTCATCATCTATGAGCCGACCCTTGATGATGGTGACACCTTCTTCGGCAGCAAGGTAGTAAATAACCTCGAATCTTTCAAACAGCAGGCTCATGCCATCATCGCCAACCGCTATGATACCTGTTTGGATGATGTGAAAGATAAGGTTTATACAAGAGATATATTCCGAAGAGATTAGGTGATATCATGTCAAGTAACGCAAATAATAACAAGCGAATAGCGAAAAACACCATCTTCCTATATTTCCGCTCAATTTTGCTTCTTCTCATCAGTCTATACACCTCAAGAGTTACCCTTGAGGTTCTTGGCGTTGAGGATTTTGGAATATACCAGATTGTAGGGGGCGTTGTGTCGATGTTCTCAATGTTAAGCTCAACGTTGGCTTCCGCTTCACAACGATTTATCACATTCGCCATTGGGGAGAATGATTATCAAAAACAGCGAAGAGTATTTTCCACATGTATATCTCTGCATATTGTATTAGGGTTAATAGTCGTAGTTCTATTGGAGGTATTGGGAATATGGTTCCTCAACAACAAACTAAACATACCTGTTGGACGTCTTCCGGTGGCGGGATGGGTAATGCAGTTCAGTATTGCGACCTTGTTCGTTAACATAGTTTCCGTTCCGTACAATGCAACTATTATTGCCCATGAAAAAATGAGTGCCTTTGCTTATATAAGCTTATTGGAAGGTTTGCTTAAATTAGGTTCTGTATTCCTTCTTATGGTAATTTCTTGGGACAAACTACTTTTATATAGCGCATTGTATTTCTTGATAGCACTCTTTTTGCGAGTCATCTATTCTGTATATTCAAACAGACAATTCAAAGAAACACGAAGTGTTAAGTTCTCAATAGATAAAGAACTCTTCAAAGGCATGTTTGCGTTTGCAGGATGGAATTTGTTTGGTAATGGTTCATTAGTCCTTCGTAACCAAGGCGTAGATGTAGTCCTTAATATGTTTTTTGGAGTTGTTGTAAATGCAGCTAAAGGAGTGAGTAATCAAGTACAGAGTGCTGTTCAGCAATTTGTAGGGAATTTCACAACTGCTATAAAACCTCAACTAACAATAGCGATTGCACAAAAAGATTATCAGCGGGCGTATGCATTGATAAATAAAGGGAGTCGTTATTCTTTTTTGATGATGATGTTGTTTTCAGTTCCTATCATTATCTCCGCTCCGCAAATTCTTGAAATATGGCTGACAAAGGTGCCTGACTATTCTGTCCTTTTTGTAAGATGGACATTCATCTATCTATTGCTTGATTCGTTATCACGCATGATGATTCATGCAATTCTTTCAGAAGGAAGAATAAAGGAGTATCAAATTGTAGTTGGAGGTACAAAGTTGTTTGCAATACCTCTTGTGTATATAATGTTGTTATTGGGATGTAATCCTTTGGCAGGTGTTTGGGCAAATATTCTATTGGAACTCATTTGCCTAATCGAACGTATGTACTACAGCAAGAAACTGCTCAATTTGGACTGGAAGTACTTTATTATTAAAGTTGTTTTTAGATGTTGGGTGGTGTTCATTCTTGCAATATCTATTCCATATCTCTTTATATGTTTCGTGTCACAAAAACTGCTTATTACAGTTGCAGTCTCGCTGATATGGACTTTAGCTGTTATTAGTTTAACAGGAGTGGACAAAAGTGAACGGAATATGATGTTTGGGTTATTAAAGAAAAAAATCGTTTGCAGAAGATGAAAAATATCAAACCTGTTTCAGATTCTTTCCTTTGTTCTAATTGTGGGGCTTGCTATGCAATCTGTCCAAAAGATGCCATCAGTTTTGAAAAAACAACTATTGGCAGATATTATGCTGTTGTCAATGACCAGTGTGTTGATTGTGGTCTTTGTCAGAAAGTTTGCCCATCACTTGACCTTCAGAATCTCAATTCAATGTTTGAAGACCGTTTTGTGGGTCAAATTATTAATACTTATATAGGCAGAGCTACAAATGACCAAATCTTTCGTAATTCCCAAAGTGGTGGTGTGGCTACTGCAATAGTATCTTATCTGCTTGATAAGGGACTTGTTGATGCCGCTATTGTATGTAAAATGGAGTTTGGTGCAACACCAAAAGTAGTTCCATTTGTTGTAGAGAATTCTAATCAACTCTATGATACACAGCGTTCTTGTTATACACCTGTGACATTGCTTACAGCTTTAAGGGATATCTCAAATAAAAAGTCTGTAGCAATTGTTGGTATTCCTTGTCACATTGAAGGAATTACATCACTTATGAAGGTGTCCAACAAGTTTGCCAACATTTCATACAAAATAGGACTTATATGTGATAGAACGGAATGCGAGACATTGCAGGATGTGATAAAAACATATACCCCCACCGGTGGTACAAAAATAAAGATATCTTGGCGGAGAAAATACATTGAGCGAAACAACTCATATAATTACAAACAAGCTCCAATTGAGATAGAAAGGGAAGACGGTTCCATCAGTATTTTACCAAGGCACTATCGCACAGCACTTAAAGAAATGTTTACCCCACCAAGATGTCGTTTGTGCTATGACAAAATTAATGTTTTTGCAGACATTGTGCTTGGAGACCCTTGGCGTTTGGAAGGAGTGGATAACCAAAAAGGAGAATCCTTGGTTTTCTCACGTACAGTCAAAGGACAACAACTGTTAGAAGACATGTTGCAAAATAGCAGCCTGTCTATGAGGAATCTAAATGATAATTCCGCTCCTTTGCGCTCGCAAATAATTGATGATCGTAGAAAGAATGTAGCAGCAGCATCAAAAGTATTCGCATCTGTGTTTCATCAGGAAATCGAATCATATTTATTGCATCAAGATGATGTGGCCGTTCTTAATAAAAGCGATGAGGACAAAACTGAAGATAGTTTGAAAACATTTGTTTTCCATGAAAATAAAAGTAAACAGGAAATAATTGCTATTGCAAGGGAGTGTTTGGCCAACTACAAACCACAGAAGAAAAGTTTCATAAATAGATTATTATCCAAAGTAAAAAGATTATTGCGATGAAAATAGTATTATCCGGTGTCGAAACAAATAATAAAGGCGCAGAATTAATGCTATACGCTATTTTGCAGCAAGTAAAAAAAGTAGCACCAGATTCAGAAGTATTTATACCAGCTAATATGGTGCGTCAGGGTTTGCAATACGTAAAAACGGACGTAAAATTACAATACTTGCCTGTCACTATAGTTTCAAAAGTCTGCACAAAACTAAAAATAACTGGATTATTGAATAGGCTTGGTGTTTATAGCCCGATGTTAAATAATACCTGTCCAATAAAAGATATTGATTACTTTATTGACGGAAGCGGTTTGTTGTTTTCTGACAAACGTATTACAAACAGACTAACAGCAGTGAGTTGGCAAAATCAGTTGAAGGAATATCATCGGCATGGTGCAAGGATAGTATTCTTACCGCAAGGCTTTGGGCCATTTAATAAGCAAGTCACAAAAGATACAATAGCAGCATTGGATAAATATGCAGACTTGATATTTGCACGTGAACAGGTCTCATTTTCAGAATTAAAATCCATAACAGATAATTCTGATAAAATAAAACTCTATCCTGACTTTACTTCCTTGGTTGATGGAGAATGTCCAGAAGCATATAAACATCTTAGCGGTAAAGTCTGTGTGATACCAAATTTTCAAATGGTTGCGAAAGGCGTGGTGTCGCGTGAGAACTATCTTTGTTTGTTACATTCTTTAATAGAAACCTGCAGAAATAAAGGTTTTGGGGTATATCTGTTGAATCATGAAGGTATTAAAGATGAATTGCTCGCTAAAGAATATAAAGATAGATACAATGATGATATCGAAGTTGTAACAGATCTAAATGCAATTGAAGTGAAAGGCTTAATTTCTACTGCCTATCTTGTAATATCATCACGTTTCCATGGAGTAGCATCTTCACTAAACACATATGTACCTTGTCTTGCAACAAGTTGGCATCATAAATACGAAGAATTATTCAAAGATTTTGGAATGAAGGATTGTGTCTTGCCAATAGGAGATATAGAGGCTTCTAAACAAAAAGTTCTCTCTTTTCTTGATGCGGATACAAACCAATCAATACGCAAAAGCCTGTCCAAGCACAAGCCTGCAATTATGGAAAAAAATAAGGAAATGTGGCGTTTAATTTGGAATCTAAAAAAATAATATGCAAGAACATCAATATACCTATTCATTCATTATCCCCCATCACAACTCGCCGGAGTTGTTGAACCGCTGTTTGGATAGCATCCCTCAGCGTGAGGATATACAGATAATCGTTGTGGACGACAACAGTGCGGAGGATAAGCGTCCCTGTATCAAACGCAATGATGTAGAGGTTATATACATTGACGCAGAACATACGAAAGGTGCAGGCAGAGCAAGAAATTATGGCTTGAAGGCAGCAAAAGGCAAATGGCTTTTGTTTGCAGATTGCGATGATTATTATAATGACGGTTTTCTTGAGGTGCTGGATAAATATAAGGATGAGAATAATGAAATCCTTTATTTCAATTTCTCATATTTTGACACTGAGACTGGAAAAAATATTCCTGATAATAAGGTTCAGTTATATATAAAAACATTCAATGGGCAAAAAGATGCAGCAGACTACATACGTTATTGCAATAAAACTCCTTGGAGTAAAATGTTTGACAATAGTTTTGTTAAACATAATAAAATGTATTTTGAAGAGGTAGCGAATGGGAATGATATTTTATTTTCTATTTGGGCTGGGTATAAGTGTGCGAACTATAGGGTTATTAATGATCGGATTTACAATTACAACAAATACTCTAATAGCATAGTGACACACAAAAAGACACCTACAGAATATATGTGTGTATTAATCCATGTGCTGCAGCATAACCATTTTCTAAATTTCATTGGACACAAAGAATGGCAAATGAGTTTATTTCATTGTATTGCTACTTATATTAAGAATTATCCATTATCTTATAGTATAAAACTTATCATTATTTTAATATTAAAGAATAGAGATATTTTGAGCAGAAAAAAAGAGTGGATAGAGATTATCACAAGAAAAGAAATTTAATCATTGATGAAAGCAATAATAACAAATTAAATTTCATATATGTTAATTTATTATGCATTTATTATATCTATTATTTTATTAGGCTCTGTTACTGTTGGTCCTCTGTCCATCCGAGTGTATGCTACAGTAGTAATGATGCTGCTTCTAATATATAATAAGATAAAACAAAAACAGGATTACATCACTATCGACCATAGTTTTGTTAAGATTTATATCATATTCGTGATAATGATGGGCTTTGCACAGTTAATAAATGGAGAGATTTTTGAATATCAATATTTTAAACGACTGTTGGCATATCATCTTGTTTGTGTTGTTTCTTTTCTTTCAATAGAATACTTCCTTAATACAAAAGAGGAACTAAATAGAACAATACTCTTATTAAGTTTTGTGATGCTCATTAATAATCTTACAACTATTTTGCAATTTACCGGTAATGAATTAGGATGGACGATAGGTATGTTATTTGGAGATATTCAGAATAGTATTGAGTTTTCAGATATGCATGATACTTTATTAGGAGTTAGCCGTACTCCTGGTATCTTTGGAGGAGTAGTTAATAATGCCTTCGCAATAGCCGTATTAGCTCCTTTGAATTTGTGTTTTGTAGATGAAAGTTCAAAACTAATCGCAAAGATCTATGCTTTTGTGTCATTTGGCTTCGCGGTGGTTGCTTGTTTTATGACACAACAAAGGGCAGCATTTTATCTTCTCATGTTTTGTTTAGCTGTTTATCTGTTCGTCGCTATAAAAAAGAGTGCGATAGTATTTGTTGTTTTAGGTGTTCTTGCGGTATTGTTTGTAGATAACTTCAATTTTGATAATATCGACCTTGGCCGTTTATCACAAACAACGGATGATGCGAGAAGTGATTTATATAAACATGCGTTAGAGTTCATTTCTAAACATCCAATTCTCGGCGGACCTATGTCCTTCCAAAGAAAGGCAGGATTATCATCTCATAATGTAGCCTTGGATTCTTGGATATTCGCAGGTTTCTTTGGTTTCATTACAATGATGATACTCATATGCAAAACCTTAATATCTGGAATAAAAACTTTTATAGAAGGGTTAAATATCGCCGGACAAAATAGATATATGATCTTCTGTTCAATAGCAGTTATAAACGCAATGTTATATGGTTTTACGCATAACACATCTTATCTGACAGGAGAGGTACTTATCTTTATTGCTTTAGCTCTAATGTTGAAATCGTCTAAATTAAATATGAAATAATATGAGAATTTTCTACTATTTCCAAGATTTGGAAACAAATATGTTTGCATGGCAGAGGGCTCATCTTATTGACGAAATTCAACGACATGGATGCATTGTTGAGACTTTCAATCCGTTGTATTTCAAAACACCTGAGGAAGCCAACGAAAGTGCATTGGCTTTGATTAAGAATGGTAATTACGATTTGTTTTTCACAAATGTTTGTTATTACAAAATGCTATTTGTGGATACAGTCGAAGAAATTAAACGACTAGGAATACCTACACTCTGTTTAAGGTGTGACAATCTGATTATACCATACAATGACGTGGTTTTGGCTCCTCATTTTGATTTAGTGTGGCTGACTTCTATCGAGACTCAACATTTATACAACAAATGGGGAGTAAAATCGTTTTTTGCTCCTTATGCGGCAAATCCTTTTACATTTACATATGAAGAAAGTGGTATTGTCAGAAATCCGTGTTTTGTTGGTACGCCATACGGAAGTCGGTCAATTATGATTAATACCCTAACCTCTAATGGAGTTGATGTTGATGCTTATTGCATGCCAAATCCTGATAGGACGACAGTTGATAAAAAGGAAAGTAAGATAGTTTCTAAAATACTTACACCTGGTAGATTGAAAACATATTACTATGATTTAAAATTTAAGGAAGGAAGAAAGGTGTTATGGGGCTCTGTTGTTAATAGATTTAGAGGGAATACAAAATTGGAGGACAACGCACATTTGCACAAGCATTACTTTGTAAAACCCTCAGAAATCTCAGCTCTTTACTCAAAATATGTCTTATGTGTGTCATCGACTTCCACAAACCATACTGATGCGCTTAAGAATCCCTTGAAAATAGTGAACCTTCGAGCATTTGAGGTCCCGATGTCTGGAGGTATAAACATAAGTAAGTATAATCCAGAACTTGCCAATTATTTTGAGGAGGGTAAAGAAATTATTTTCTATCATACTAATGACGAGTTGGTGGATAAAGCAAAGTATTATACTCAAAAAGCAGGTGATAGTGAGATATATACAATGAAACGCGCTGCAAGAAAACGAGCAGAGAATGAACATACTTGGTGGAATCGATTCTGTGTAGCTTTTGATCTGTTAGGAATTTCATATAAGTAACAAATGAGAAAGAAATCGTTTATTGAGAATACCACTGAACCAGTTGAAAATCAGAATGTTAATGACATAACTATAGCTCCGGGGGGGGAGAATACAATGGTTAGATATATATAAAGGGTTAGCTATATTATTGGTTGTTATTGGACATCTTGAAATTTCGGACAGCTTATATAAGTACATATATATGTTTCACATGTATGCCTTCTTTTTTGCTGCGGGCATTACATTCAAGATTAACAAGAGTGAAACTTTCATTCAATTCCTAAAAAAGAATATTAGCAGGCTTTACATTCCCTAACTGTTTTTTGCTTTTATGTGGGACATGACGAACATGTTAATACAAGTGACACATGGTAACCATTATGATTTTTCTATTTCAGCTTTAAGCCAGAATTTTGTTGCCGTTTTGATTGGGCGAGGAATTATTTATTCAAATGCCTCTATCGGTCCAGCTTGGTTCCTCCTTTGTCTTTTGGTCGTTCGCATTATCTTTTGGTCAATTCTCAAAATAACGAACAAAAATCTTTTACTTCAATTCGCAATATGTGCAATGTTGTTTATCATAGGTCATCAATTTAGAGGCAAGGAATTTATGCCATTCTTTATCATTCAAAGTCTTACAACCTTCATCTTTGTATTTTGGGGGTATGTAAGCAAGGAATACTGTTATGACCTTGGCAAAGAATCAAATACTATATTTGCTGTTTGTTGTCGCTATTATTTCAATAGTGTTTACGGTATTTTGGGCACACAATAGTAATTGTAAACTGGTTTTATTAAACAATATTCTTCCTGATAACATCCTTGTATTATTAGGAGCCGCTGTAAGCGGTATTACATCGATAGTTTGTTTCTCAGTCTTTCTTTCAAAGATTCCCTTTATCAAAACCATACTAATATGGTGTGGCGTGAATTCTTTGATAATAATGGGAATACATATGGAAATTAGGACGGCAATCAATTTACTATTTGGCAACATTGAGATATGCAATCAACTGATGGTAGTTGTTAAAACGATTACTATCATTTTAATTAGTATACCCATTGTTTATATATTAAATTCATATGTCCCGTTTTTGGTAAATGGGAATAATAAACCCCAAAGAACACCATAATTATGATACTATCTAAACAAGATTACAGATATTATCTGGAGCGAGATAGAATGGCATCAGGCATTTGTAAGCGGTAACTTTGCATCAGCGGAAATCGGAAGTTTTAGTTTCGGCAGAAA
>OLWZ01000693.1_pt1 | contig 18377 bp, 13 predicted proteins | sample 1674011 | NCBI WGS metagenome assembly OLWZ01 (sample SAMEA103958137, study PRJEB25191) | human gut metagenome | biome: human-associated habitat [ENVO:00009003]; feature: intestine environment [ENVO:2100002]; material: feces | place: Germany | collected 2013/2015 | reverse complement strand
AAGAGGCCGGCTTTGAAATTCTGACCGGTAAATGGCTTGACGAATATGACAAAGTGCTTGCAGATGCGCAGGCTGCATATCAGGCAGAGCTGGCAAAAAAAGCAGAGGAGCTTCACATTCCGATTTTTGCTGTCATGTTCTCGGAAGCATTTGCGCAGCCTGATGTACCTGCGATTACCGAAAAAGAGGACACCGATACCGCTATCTACGTTCTGTCAAGAAACTCCGGTGAAGGTGCAGACCGCTATAACAGAGCATGCGATTATCTGCTCGGCGAAAACGAGCTCGCTGACATTGCCTATCTGGCAGAGCATTATGAGAAAACAGTTTTAATTTTGAATATTGCGAACCTTGTAGACACCACAGAGTTAAAGAAAATCAAAGGACTGAATGCAATTCTTCTTGCAGGACAGGCCGGAAATGCAACCGGAAACATCGTTGCAGACGTTGTTCTCGGAAAGAGCATCCCATCAGGAAAGCTGACCGATACATGGGCTGCTTCCTATGAAGACTATCCGTCCTCCGAAAATTTCAGCCACAACAACGGTGACACTAACGATGAGTATTACAGCGATGGCATTTATGTCGGCTACCGTTATTTTGACACCTTCAACGTAACCCCGAACTACTGCTTCGGCTACGGCAAAGGCTATACTGATTTCGAGACGGAAGTAAGGGACGTGAAGGCAGATGATAAGAACGTTACCGTTACCGCATCCGTAAAGAATATTGGTGATACATTCGCCGGAAAAGAAGTCGTACAGGTTTACTATTCCGCACCGGATGGAACGATTGAGAAACCGTATCAGGAGCTTGGCGGCTTCGGAAAATCCGATCTGCTCTCGCCGGGTGAGTCCCAGACGATTACCATTTCCTTCCCGACGAGATCTATGGCTTCCTACGATGAGAAAAAAGCAGCATGGGTACTCGAAGCAGGAACGTATTACATCCGTGTCGGTAACAGCTCCAGAACAACGAAAGTGGCAGCAGCCCTGAATCTCAAAGAGACCGTTGTTACGGTTCAGGGAAAGAATCTCTTCCCGGCAGATGACGCTCCGCAGGAACTCTCCAAAGCAGGCGTAACACCGTACAGCTATGAAGGTGAGGCAGAAGAAAAAGCAGCTGCAAAACAGATTGAGATTTGCAGTAAATGCATCAAGACAGAGACCGTTATTTACAGTGGAACACCGGAAGCATTCCCAGTTTATGAGGGAGAGAAGCTGACTGCGGCAGATGTAAAGAGCGGAAAAGCGACGTTAAAAGATCTCGTATCGCAGCTGACCGTAGAAGAGATGGCTACCGTTTGCAATGGTACGGCAGACGGCCTCGGACAGGAAGGCTTTATCGGATCTTCTTCCGATATGGCGCCTGGAGCAGCGGGAGATACGACTTCCATTCTTCTTGCGGACAGAGGTATTTACAATACGATTCTTGCAGACGGTCCGGCCGGTCTTCGTCTGATTCCGCACTTTGTCGTTGATGCAGACGGAAAGATGGTATCCTCCGGAAATCCTCTGGAAGATGCGTTTAACAAAAATGAAATCGAAGTTCCGGAAGGCGGCACGGAGTATTTCCAGTACTGCACCGCAATCCCGGTAGCAGCGCTTCTTGCACAATCGTGGAACATGGATCTGATTCAGAAATGCGGTGATATCGTCGGAAAAGAGATGGAAGAATTCCACATTTCCGTATGGCTGGCACCTGGCATGAACATTCACAGAAATCCGCTGTGCGGAAGAAACTTCGAGTACTATTCAGAGGATCCGCTTGTGGCAGGTCTGTGTGCAGCAGCCGATACCAGAGGAATCCAGTCCCATGCCGGAATCGGAACCAGTATCAAGCACTTTGCAGCCAACAACCAGGAAGACAACCGTATGTACGTCAATGAGCATATCAGCGAGCGTGCAATGCGTGAAATCTATCTGAAGGGCTTTGAAATCGCAGTCAAGACAGCACAGCCGATGACAATCATGTCCTCGTACAACCTGGTAAACGGTGTACATACTGCCAACAGCCACGACCTTCTGACGGCAGCAGCAAGAGATGAGTGGGGCTTCGCAGGCTATGTCATGACCGACTGGGGAACCTCAGAGGACATGAGCGGATTGTTCGCTTACAAATATAACCTGAAATACGGACATTCCACTTCAAGAGAATGTGTTCTTGCAGGAAACGATCTGCAGATGCCTGGCCAGAAAGGAAACCGCCAGGAAATTGTAGCATCTGTCGCAGACGGAACCCTGCCGCTTGGACAGCTTCAGACCTGTGCGTACCGTATTCTGAATGTTGTTCTGCAGTCCCTCGCCTATGATGACTGTAAACCGTATGGTGACCAGTTCGATCTCGCGGAGGCGGTTACCGTTACAAAAGCATAAAGAATCAAAGAGTATAGAAGCAGCCCCGCAGACCTTTACCCTAAGGTTTTGCGGGGCTGCTTTTTGTATCGTCAAATGAGGACCTTTTTTGATCGGATTGAGGTTCCATGTCAGGTGCTGGCAGAAAATGTAAAAAGCTCACGAAAGAACTGTAAAACTGGAGAAAAACACAGAATAAAATCGGTAAAAAAATAAAAAATAGTGAAAAATGCACAAAAAGATTGTCCCTAGAGCACATAGTGTGCTATAATGAATGCATCTATTAAAACAGGGGGATAGATTATGGCAAAAGAAATGATAGCAATGCTTCTTGCCGGAGGTCAGGGATCTCGCCTTTATGCGCTGACCGAGAAGCTTGCAAAACCGGCAGTTCCATTTGGCGGAAAATATAGAATCATCGATTTCCCGCTTTCTAACTGCGTAAATTCCGGAATTGATACCGTAGGTATTCTGACACAGTATCAGCCAATGGTGTTAAATGAGTACATAGGAAACGGCCAGCCGTGGGATCTGGACCGCCTCCATGGAGGTGTTCACGTGCTGCCTCCTTATCAGAAAGCCTCAGGTTCTGACTGGTATAAAGGAACTGCGAATGCCATCTACCAGAACATTCCATTCATCGAGAGCTACGATCCGGAGTACGTCATCATCCTTTCCGGAGACCAGATCTGTAAACAGGACTACAGTGATTTCCTACGCTTCCATAAGGAAAAGGGCGCAGAATTCAGCGTTGCGGTTATGGAAGTGCCGTGGGAGGAGGCATCCCGTTTCGGACTTATGGTAGCAGATGAAAATGACAAAATCACCGAGTTCCAGGAAAAACCAAAACAGCCGAAATCCAATCTGGCATCCATGGGTATCTACATTTTCAACTGGGATATCCTGAAAAAATATCTGATTGAGGACGAGGCAGACCCGAATTCTTCGAACGATTTCGGAAACAACATCATCCCGAATCTTTTAAAAGACGGACGCAATATGTACGCTTATCATTTCAGCGGATACTGGAAAGATGTAGGAACCATCTCCTCTTTGTGGGAGGCAAATATGGAAATCCTCGATCCGGAACACAGCGGAATCAACCTGTTTGACAATGATTGGAAGATTTACAGCCGAAACAGCGGAAAAACAGGCCATAAGATCACCGAAACCGCTGTTGTGGAAAACTGTATGATCACCGATGGCTGCCGTATTGCAGGTCATGTCAAACGTTCGATTCTGTTCTCTGGTGTAAAGGTTGCAGAGGGCGCAGAAGTAGAAGATGCCGTTATCATGGGAGGAACCGTGATCGAATCCGGAGCAGTCGTGAAACACTGTATCGTTGCGGAAAACGTTGTGATTGGCCAGAATGCCGTGGTAGGAGAAATGCCGCATGACGGTGAAAAAGGTGTTGCCACCATCGGATCCGGAATCCATATCGGTGAGCGTGCCAAAGTAGGACCAAATGCAATGGTAAATGCAAATGTAAAGGATGGTGAAGAAGAATGGTAAACGCAAATGCAGATGCACTGGGCATCATTTTCCCAAACAGCTATGATGAGCAGGTACCGGATCTGGTAAACGAGCGTCTGATGGCCTCCATTCCTTTTGCCAGCCGTTACCGCATGGTGGACTTTATTTTATCCAGCATGGTAAACTGCGGAATCGGAAATGTATCCATTATCGTCCGCAAAAATTACCATTCGCTGATGGATCATCTCGGCTCCGGACGTGAGTGGGATCTTGCCAGAAAAAAAGGCGGTTTAAATATTGTTCCGCCTTATTCTGAGAAGAAGATTCAGGTGTATTCCGGAAGAGTGGAAGCACTGGCAAATGTTCTCGATTTCCTGAAATGGCAGAAAGAAAAATACGTTGTTATGGCGGACACCAACATTGCCTGCAATTTTGATTTCAAAGAGATGCTGAATCAGCATATCGAAAGCGGCGCAGATGTTACTGCTGCTTATACCAAACAGCCGATTCCGGAAGGCGTCAGAAGCTCTTACGAGAAAACCAATTATCTGCACTACACCTTCTCCATGGCAGGACAGAAGATCAGCAAGATCTTTGTAAACTCGGAGGAAAACGGAGTACAGAATGTATCGATGAATATCTACGTGATGGAGCGTCAGCTTCTGATCGACGAAATCAAAAAAGGCTTTGTTCTTGGAAATAAATTCTTCGAGCGTGATGTTCTGGCACCGCAAACGGAGAAACTGAACATTCAGGGATATGAGTTTACCGGTTATCAGGCAAGAATCGACGATATGAAGAGTTATTTCGATGAGAACATGAAGCTTTTAAAAGATGAAAATCTGGATAGCCTCTTCTTGGGAAACCCGATCTATACCAAAGTCCGCGACGACAATCCGACCCGTTATATCAACGGATCAAAAGCGAAAAACGTGATGGTAGCAGACGGCTGTGTGATCGAAGGCGAAATCGAAAACAGCATTTTGTTCCGTGGTGTCAAGGTAGCCAAGGGAGCAAAAGTAAAGAACTGCATTCTGATGCAGGATACTGTGATTGAAGCAGGCGCTAAGATTGAGTACGTTGTTTCTGATAAATACGTTACGGTATCTGAAGGAAAACAGCTCAAAGGAACCGATTCCTTCCCGGTATTTATTGCGAAGGATCAGGTTGTATAAAGAAAAGAATAGAATGAAATAGAAATACCGACTGCCAATGTAGAATATATCAATATTGATGGGCAGTCGGTATTTTTGGGAAAAATTCAGAGAAAAATAGTAGATTGAGTAATGCATCTGTGATATGGTAATAAAACAAAACAGTGACAGCCTAAGGAAGGGAAGATTCTTACCATAAAAATTCCCGGTTGTACAGCTTATGGTTACAGTACAGTCTGTTTTCAGGCTTTTACATCCGGCAGCTGATACTGTTTTTTCAGCTCTTTATATTCTGCCTCAAATTCTTCTTCTTTCTTCAATGCATGCAGATATTCATGTGTATCGAACGATCCGCTGTGGATCTGGCTGACGCAGACGGCGATGTTGGAGCAGTGGTCGGAGATTCGCTCGAAATCGGTCATGACGTCGGATAAGATGAAGCCAAGCTCGATCGTGCATTTTCCACTCTGGAGCCGTTCGATGTGGTGGTTCTTCAGGCTGGAATTCAGGCTGTCAATCACCTGCTCGAGCGGTTCTACTTCATTTGCTTTTTTCACATCTTCATTATTGAAAACGGAGAAGGTCAGGCTGACGATATCTTTGACTGCCTTGCCATAAACAGCAAGCTCTGCGGCTCCGTCAGCGGAGAACTGCAGGTTCTTGTCATGCATTTCTCTTGATGCTTTCATGATGTTGACGGTGTGATCGGAAATTCGTTCGAAATCGCCGATGCAGTGCAGAATCATGGAAAGTGTCTGGCTGTCCTTCGGGGAAAGCTTTTCACTGGAAAGCTTCACCAGATATGTGCCGAGGGCATCTTCAAAATGATCCACCTTTTTCTCAAGAATATCTACATTTTCCGCATCCGCCTCGTTGTAGGAGGCCATCAGGTCAACAGAAGTAACAAGACCGGTTTCGGTCAGTTCTGCCATTTTTGCGGCTGCAACTTTACACTGCTGCAGAGCAAAAGCCGGGCTGTCGAGGAAACGGGTATCGAGCATCTGAACCGCTTCGTCTGCTTTTTCTTCCGGTCCGTCCGGAATGGTCAGTTTCGCAAGTTTGACCAGTCCGTCTGCAAACGGGAACAGGATCAGTGTTGCGAAAATATTGAAGCCGGAGTGAACGATTGCGATGCCGGCTGCATTTGCCGAGGTTTCCAGGAATGGAAAATGTACAAAGGCATTGATTCCATAGAAGAGAACCAGGAAAAGAACAGTACCGATAATGTTAAAATAAAGGTGAACCATTGCGGTACGGCGTGCATTGCGGCTTGTACCGATGGAGGAGAGCAATGCGGTGATACATGTACCGATATTCTGTCCCATGATGATCGGGATCGCTACGGCGTAGCTGACGGAACCGGTTGCGCAGAGTGCCTGGAGAATACCGACAGAAGCAGAGGAACTCTGGATCACGGCGGTCAGAATGGTTCCGGCAAGAACACCTAGAACCGGCATGGAGAATTTTACGAGAAGTCCCGTGAATTCCGGTACATCTGCGAGCGGTGATACAGCGCTGCTCATGGTGTGCATACCGAACATCAGAATGGAAAAACCGGTTAACAGGGTACCGACATTTTTCTTTTTATCGCTCTTTGCCAGCATCAGCATAAAAACGCCGATGATTGCAAGAATGGGGGAAAAGGACGACGGGTTCAGCATTTTAATGAATACATTGTCGCCCTGAATGCCGGTAAGACTTAAGATCCAGGAAGTGATGGTGGTACCGATATTGGCACCCATAATGATGCCGACTGCCTGGTTCAGCTTCATGATGCCGGAGTTTACGAATCCGACAACCATAACAGTAGTTGCAGAAGAGGACTGGATAACTGCGGTAACACCGGCACCTAAAAGAACTGCCATAATCCGCTTTGAGGTCAGCTTTTCCAGCAGGTATTCCAGTTTACCGCCGGAAAGTTTGGTCAGGCCATCGCCCATGGCACTCATGCCGTATAAGAACATGGCAAGGCCACCGACAAAGGATAACACTCCAAAAATGTCCATAATTTCTCCCTTTACGTAATTTTCTTTTTCTTTTCGTGGTTTTAACAATAGATACACGTTTTGCAGGTCTTACTCGAGAAAAAACCTACATTTAGAAGATAACACATCTAAAAACAGTTTTGTGTTAAATGTATGTAAAGTTTGTAAAACGGTCAAAACAACTCAAAATCCGGTGCGGCACTGTTTTGTGCCGGTACCGGATCGTTTCTCGATTCCTTTGCATCCGAAAGAAGCTGCCACTCGCAGGATCTGCAGATGCGGGTAGTTTGGCTGAATATGATTTTCATAAGAAATCTTTTAATTTTTCCATGTTGTGTTCTTCAAATTTTCGCAGCTTATCCATCAGATCCCGGATTTTGGGATCCGCGTCCTCATACTGGCGGTACTTCTGGATTGCCTCGACGATGCCCATGCTGCTTCCGGTAATCAGCATGCTGGCAATGTGTGAGGCGGACGGATCCGTCATAGTCTGCAGGTTTATCATAAAATACGTGCGTGCTTTTTCCACTATACCAAGGCCTTTTTCATCGTAGCCGTGCTCATTCAGCAGCTCCTTTGCCGCCTGATGAAATTCTTCATAGCCCTGAAACTGGGTTTTCAGATGTTCTTTTAAGTCTTTGTCCTCAACGACTCCAATGAGCTGCCGGATCGTGTCGACACCCATCTGGGAGTTCTGGTAAATAAAGTTTAAAAGCTCTGCATCTCCACTCATCGTGCATCTTCCTTTCTTACTTTCTTTGGTGGTTTCATGAAAAAGTATTGCCGGAAATCGGGGCAAATATACCTGATTTGAATTGTAATTTTACCTGAAATCCATATTTCGTCAGCGACAGGAAAGGCGGCTGGCATTTGCTGACCACAAAAGATATGGTGCATTACGGGCCGGAGTCGGCGATTGGGATTCTGGGAGAAACGGGATCTGTCATCTGGGCAGATGGTCTCTTTTGAGAGAGTTATTCATTTGTGAACTTTTGCTTGCAGTTTTGCCGGAGTGTGGTAAAGTAGTAGAGGAGTTATATGAATTTCAGCGGGGGACAGAAAATCGGATCTGTCGTTCCGCGTTCAGAAAGAGGATAGAACATTATGCTGAAAAAAATTGGAAGAAATGATCCCTGCTGGTGCGGCAGCGGGAAGAAGTACAAAGACTGCCATCTGGCGCTGGATGAGAAAATCAATTCTTATAAATTAAAGGGATGGAAAATTCCGCCGAAGAAAATTATCAAAAGACCTGATCAGATCGATGGAATTCGTGAAAGCGGTCTTGTCAATATTGCAGTTCTGGATTATGTGGCCGAAAACATTCATGCAGGCATGAGTACGGAAGACATCGACCGTCTGGTCGCAGAAAAGACAAAAGAACTCGGCGGAATTGCAGCACCGCTGAATTATGAAGGATTTCCGAAGAGCGTGTGTACCTCCATCAACGATGCGGTATGCCATGGAATTCCGAATGAGGAGGAAATTCTGCAGGACGGAGACATCATCAACGTCGATGTTTCTACTATTTATAAGGGATATTTTTCCGACTCTTCCCGTATGTTCTGCATCGGTGAGGTAGACGATGTTTCAAAGAAGCTGGTGGAAGATACGTTAAAAGCCGTACAGCTTGGACTCTCAGAAGTACGTCCGTTTAACCGGCTTGGCAATGTCGGCGCGGTGATCAATGAATTTGCCCAGAGCCAGGGCTATAAAGTTGTCCGTGACATCGGCGGTCATGGCGTCGGTCTGGAGTTCCACGAGGATCCGTTCGTCAGCTATGTCACAAGACGCGATACCGGAATGCTGCTCGTACCGGGCATGGTATTCACCATTGAGCCTATGATCAATCTCGGAACCGATGAAATCTTCATCGACTCCGACAACGACTGGACCGTCTACACCGAAGACGGCGCACCGTCAGCCCAGTGGGAGGTTACGGTTGCGGTAACAGAAGATGGATATGAAATTCTGGCATATTAATTGACGCATAGAAATACAAAAGCTGTGTCTGTGGAAGAAACTATTCTCCGGAGACACGGCTTTTTTCTAAAGAGAAAAGGGAGAAATATTATGCTGGATTTGGAACAGGAGATGAGCCGGTGCCGGGTCTGTCCGCGGAAGTGCGGAGCGGACCGGGAGCATGGAAAGACGGGATATTGTAAGGCGCCCTCCGGGGTTGCGGCGGCGCGGGCGGCGCTGCATTTCTGGGAGGAGCCTTGTATTTCCGGGACGACGGGGTCAGGGACGGTTTTCTTTTCCGGGTGCAATCTGCGGTGTGTTTACTGTCAGAACCATCATATTGCGGAAATGGAGAGCGGAAAAGTGATTTCGATCGGGCGGCTTTCGGATATTTTTCTGGAGCTGCAGGCGCAGAATGCGAATAACATTAATCTCGTGACGCCGAGCCACTACGTGCTGCAGATCCGGGAAGCACTTCTTCTGGCGAAAGAGAAGGGACTTACCGTACCGGTTGTCTATAACTGCGGTGGGTATGAGAGCGTGGAAGCCCTGCAGGCTTTGGATGGGCTGATCGATATTTACCTGACGGATTTTAAATATATGGTTCCCTCCCTTGCAAAAGCGTACTCGCGGGCAGAAGATTACCCGGAAACAGCAAAACGGGCGCTGGCGGAAATGGTGCGCCAGACGGGCGAGGCTGTATTCGATGAGAATGGTCTGATGAAAAAAGGTGTGATTGTGCGCCATTTATTGCTGCCCGGTGCTGTAAAAAATGCAAAAGCTGTGGTAAAATACGTCTATGAGACGTACGGCGATACCGTCTGGCTGAGCCTCATGAGCCAGTACACGCCGCTTCCGCAGGTGGAAAACATAAGTCCGCTGAACCGGAAAACGACAAAGCGGGAGTATGAGCGACTGCTGGACTATACGTTTTCCCTCGGCGTCACCAACGCCTTTTTACAGGAAGGCCCGGTGGCTGAGGAGAGCTTCATTCCGGAGTTTGATGGAAGAGGAATCTGACGTTATAGTTCACTCGTGTGTTCTGGTGGACAGATTTCATACTTGCATGAAAATCTATCCACCAGAACACACGGAGGGAGCGTCGAAAGATGGGCAAAAAGGAGCTGCGCAGCAGCAAAAAGCGCTGGAAGCGCGGTTTTGAGAATGCAAGCAAAACACATTTGTCTATGATCAGATATGACTAACTATATTGTTTTTTAAGGAGGAAAAACTTTTGAGCAACGCAGTTGTAACACTGAAAAAAGGAGAGGGCCGCGCCTTAAAGCAGGGCGGAGCCTGGATTTTTGATAATGAGATCGCTTCAATTTTAGGAGCATATGAAAACGGAGACATCGTGCTGGTGCGCGACTTCGACGGATACCCGATGGGGCGCGGTTTCATCAACGAGCATTCCAAAATCCGTATCCGTATGATGACAAGAAACATCGACCAGGAAATCGATGAAACATTCCTGAAAAAAAGAGTGCAGGATGCCTGGGAGTACCGTAAAAAAGTGACGGACACATCGAGCTGTCGTCTGATTTTCGGTGAAGCAGACTTTCTGCCGGGACTCGTAGTGGATAAATTCTCCGATGTGCTGGTTGTCCAGTCGCTGGCACTCGGCATCGACAAAATGAAAATGACGATCATCCGTCTGCTGGAGGAGGTTCTGGCAGAAGACGGTGTTAAGATCCGCGGCGTGTTTGAGCGAAGCGATGCAAAAGTGCGTGAGCAGGAAGGCATGGAGCGTGTGAAAGGATTTCTCTCCGAGCCGTTTGACACCAGCGTGGAAATCGTCGAGAATGGTGTTCATTATCTCGTCGATGTCAAGGACGGCCAGAAAACAGGATTTTTCCTCGACCAGAAGTACAACAGACTGGCTGTGCAGAAGCTCTGCAAAGACGCGAGAGTGCTCGACTGCTTTACCCATACCGGATCGTTTGCACTGAATGCGGCATATGCAGGAGCAAAGGAAGTCATCGGCGTTGATGCATCGGAGCTCGGTGTAGAGCAGGCACGGAAAAACGCAGCCTTAAACGGCCTGGAAAACGTAGCATCTTTCGTGTGCGAGGATGTCTTTGAACTGTTGCCGCGTCTTGAAAAAGAGGGAGAAAAATTCGACGTCGTTATCCTTGACCCGCCGGCCTTCACAAAATCAAGAAACTCCATCAAAAACGCAATCAAGGGATATCGTGAAATCAATTTGCGCGGCATGAAACTGGTCAAAGACGGCGGCTATCTGTGCACCTGTTCGTGCTCCCACTTTATGGACTACGAACTCTTCACGAAAACCATCAACCAGGCGGCTCACAACGTCCACAAACGTCTCCGTCAGGTAGAATACCGCACCCAGGCTCCGGATCACCCAATTCTGTGGGCGGCGGATGAGTCCTATTACCTGAAATTTTATAGCTTCCAGGTTGTGGATGAAAAATAGAAATTCTTCCTCTGCCGGAAGCGCCGAAACGGAGAATCGAAGTGTAAGAAATGGGAGGAATTGCCATATGACAGAACCAATACCCCATGCACAAAAGAAAAAGCACTCCCGCCAGATGGCCACAAGCTGTGAGTCGTGCGGCAATTTTGTGTATGATGATGAGTATGAGTGCTACACCTGCGAGGTCGATCTCGATGAGGATGAGATGGCACGTTTTCTGCAGGATAAATTTTACAACTGTCCGTACTACCAGCTCGGCGACGAGTATCGGATTGTGCGGAAACAGATGTAGGCAGGCAATGCGTCCGGTATATAAGGCTGCGGCGTTTGCGATAAAAACAAAAAAAGAACAGGAGGATTTTTACCATGAACAACGAAGTATTAAATGCAATCAAAACAAGAAGAAGCATCCGCAAATACAAAGCGGAGCAGATTACCGATGAGCAGCTCGATGCAATTCTGGAGGCCGGAACGTATGCGGCAACCGGCATGGGAAAACAGTCGCCGGTGATTGTTGTGGTACAGAAACCGGAGCTGATTGCAAAACTTTCGAAAATGAATGCGGCTGTTATGGGTACAACATCCGATCCGTTCTACGGCGCACCGACCGTTCTGATCGTGCTTGCTGACCCGGAGCGCGGAACTTATGTGGAGGACGGCTCTCTTGTCATGGGAAATCTGATGCTGGCAGCACATGCCGTTGGTGTGGATTCCTGCTGGATCCATCGTGCAAAAGAAGAGTTCGCGAGCCCGGAGGGAAAAGCCCTCTTAAAAGAGTGGGGACTTTCCGAAAATTATGTTGGAATCGGCCACTGCATCCTCGGTTATCGCGACTGCGAGTACCCGGAGGCAAAAGAAAGAAAAGCAGATTACATTGTAAGAGTATAATCATCTGCGAAAACGGCTCCGGGAGCGGCTGTGCGTTGAAAACACCCGCCCGGAGTCCATATTTTTAACCGAATCAAGCAAGTAGCGAAGCGGATTGCGAATATCCGCTTTGCTAGAGACAACAGAGGAACAGCCATGTATCGAATTATGATTGTAGAAGATGATGAAGTCATCGCCCGCGCCGTGCAGCAGAGCCTGTTTTCCTGGGGCATGGATGCGTTCTGCGTACAGGATTTTTCCGGCGTTCTCGCCGAATTTGCCGTGAAAAATCCGCAATTAGTGCTGATGGACATTCATCTTCCCTTTTTTAACGGATTTCACTGGTGCCAGGAGATTCGAAAAGTCTCTAAAGTGCCGGTAATTTTTCTTTCTTCTGCATCGGACAACATGAACATCATTATGGCCGTTAATATGGGTGGCGATGACTTTATCGCGAAGCCGTTTGATTTAAGTGTCCTGACCGCCAAAGTCCAGGCGATGCTCCGCCGCACCTACGAATTTGCCGGAGAAACGAATTTCCTCGAGCACCGCGGTGCCATGCTCGATACGGGAAGTGGTGTGCTGAATTACCGGGGAAAGCGGATTGAGCTGACAAAAAATGAGTGGCGCATTCTGCAGTCCCTTCTCGAAAATAAAGGAAAAGCCGTCAGCCGAGATATGCTGATGATGCATCTGTGGGAGTCGGACAGCTTTATAGATGACAACACGCTGACCGTCAACGTCACGCGCCTGCGGAAAAAACTGGAGGAGGCAGGACTTACAGACTTTATCCAGACGAAAAAGGGTGTCGGCTACCTGATCGCATGACGGAAGCAGAACAGGAGAAAAAGGATGGAACAACAGAAAGAGGGAATCCGGCAGGAGTTTATGCTTCTTAACTGGTATTTGAAAGAGCATCTTGCATCGGCCGTGCGGATTGCCGCTTTTATAGGAGTATTTTCACTCCTCTGTTTTCTGCGCAATGTGCCGCAGGATGTCACCGTTTATATGATCGTGCTGATGGCTGTTGCCGGAGCCGCAGGTTTTTGCTTTCATTATGGGAAGTACCGGAAACATCATCTGGTCTTAGCACTCCTTGCCGCCGAACCGCAGGGCAAAACAGAAGCGCTTCCGGAGGCGGACGGGCTTCTGGCGCGGGATTACCAGCAGATCATCGCATCCTACGAGCGGCAGTTTCAGGAAGAACAGATTAAGATGGAGCAGAAATACCGCGATATGATGGAGTATTACACGATGTGGACCCATCAGATCAAAACGCCGATTGCGGCGATGCGGCTGCTTCTGCAGGAGGAGGATACGCCGCTTTCGCGTGAAATGCAGAGCGAACTTTTCCAGACGGAGCAGTATGTGCAGATGGCGCTGCAGTACCTGCGCATGGAAAAAATGACATCGGATCTTGTCTTTGCAAGGTACGATTTGGATGCGCTGATCCGCCAGGCTGTGCGGAAATATGCCCCGCTTTTTATCCGCCGGAAGATTATCCTTTCCTACGAGCCGGTGCACTGCGAGGTGCAGACGGATGAAAAATGGCTCGTCTTTGTGCTGGAGCAGATTCTGTCAAATGCGCTGAAATACACGAAAAGTGGCAGCATTCACATCTATCTGTCACCGGATGCACCAAAAACGCTGGTGATTGAGGATACCGGCATCGGCATTGCGCCGGAGGATCTGCCGCGGATTTTCGAAAAAGGCTACACGGGCTGCAACGGCCGCGCAGACAAGCGGTCAACGGGCATCGGACTGTATCTGTGCCGCCAGATCATGGAGAAACTTTCGCATACCATCCGCATCGAGTCGGAGATGGGAGCGGGAACGAAGGTGTATCTTGGGCTGGATACCGTATCCCTGTAGTACATAGAGAGCTTCGCCGGGAATCTTACAGAAATGTAAGGTTGCCGGTCTTTTTGTAAGATGATCCTAAGGCAGAAGAGGGCGCGGACGGGTATAATAAGCCTTGTCAATTAAGAAAACAGTTCAGACAGAAAGGAAAATGTGACATGGCAATTCTGGAAGTAGAACATCTGAAAAAAACATATACCACGCGCCTTGGCAGCAACCGGGTGGAAGCGTTGAAAGACGTTAATTTTACAGTGGAACGGGGCGAATTTGTTGCAATCATGGGCGAATCGGGAAGCGGAAAAACGACGCTTCTGAACCTGCTCGCAGCACTAGACAAGCCAACCGGCGGACAGGTGCGGTTAAATGGAAAGAATCTCGGCGAATTAAAAGAGAAGGAGATTGCCGGATTCCGCCGCGAAAACTTAGGTTTCGTGTTCCAGGACTTCAACCTGCTCGATACCTTTTCCCTGCGTGACAACATTTATCTGCCGCTCGTGCTGGAAGGAAAAAAATACGAGGAGATGAGTCTTCGGGCAGAGCCGATTGCGAAAAAACTCGGCATCACCCAGATCCTCAATAAATACCCATATGAGGTGTCCGGCGGACAGAAGCAGCGTGCAGCCGTTGCGCGTGCGCTGATTACCAATCCGGAGCTGGTTCTTGCGGATGAGCCTTCCGGCGCGCTCGATTCCCATGCAGCGGATGGCCTCATGAAACTGTTCGGGGAGATCAACGAGGAGGGCCAGACGATTGTTATGGTAACGCACAGTGTGAAGGCGGCCTGCTCGGCGAAGCGTGTGCTGTTCATCAAGGACGGCGAGGTCTTCCACCAGCTGTATCGCGGTTCTTTAGGGCGCGATGAGATGTATCAGAAGATCTCCGATACGCTGACAATTCTTGCGACGGGTGGTGAACGGGATGAATAATCTGCTGTATGCCAGACTGGCAAAAACAAATTTGAGCAAAAACCGTCAGAATATTCTTCCGTATCTGCTGTCATGCATCGGCTCGGTGGTGATGTTTTTTATCATGGATACACTGGCGCAGGGAAGTGGCTTTGATTCCATGATCGGAAAAGATACGATCCTGGCAGTGATGGGGATGGGAACCTATATCATTGGCCTGTTCGCGGTGATTTTTCTGATCTACAGCAACAGTTTTCTGGCAAAAAGAAGAAAAAAAGAGTTCGGTCTGTTCCAGATTCTCGGCATGGAGAAAAAGCATCTGGCGAAGATCCTCTTTTTTGAGAGTCTGTATCTGTGGGCGGCATCGCTTGGAATCGGTATTCTGCTCGGTGTGTTGCTGTACCGCCTGCTGTTTCTGGTGCTGATGAAGCTGACCGGACTGAACGGAACAATTGGTTTTGCGTTCAGTGCAAAAGCCGTGGGAAGTACGATGCTGCTGTTCGGCCTGACTTTTGTGATCAATTTTCTCTTAAGCCTTCGCCAGATCCACGTCTCACAGCCGGTCGAACTGCTGCACGGCGGCGCGCAGGGTGAGCGGGAACCGAAAACGAAGCTTTTGACGGCGGTTCTTGGATTCATGCTTCTTGGTGTTGGCTATTATCTGGCTCTGACCAGCCAATCCTCGATGGACGCACTTGATAAGTTTTTTAATGCAATCGCCTTGGTTATGGTGGGAACGTACTGCCTGTTTTCTGCTGGAAGTATTGCATTTTTGAAAATTCTGAAGAAAAACAAGAATTACTATTACCAGACACGCCATTTTACAAGCATTTCGGGCATGCTGTACCGCATGAAGCAAAATGCGGTCGGTCTTGCGAATATCTGTATTCTGTCAACGGGTGTGCTTCTGGTTATCTCCATCAGCACATGTCTGTGGACGGGGATTGAGGAGGTTACCTATACGCGGTTTCCACATCAGATTTCGATCGAAGCAAATACTGGCGTGAGCGGCATTATGAAGACGGTGGAGCCGGTCAGTCAGAAGATGATAGAGGAAGTGAAAACTGGGATTGATCAGCATCTGGAAGAAAAGCAGCTCAGAAAAAAGTATGAAAGTGATCAGAGATACTATGTTATGCTTGCTGATGTAGATAGAAACAAAGTAGAAAAAACACAGTCAGATGATGCTGCGGCGAGTACACTGATAAAGATTATGGAAGAGTCGGAGTACAAACAGGTAACCGGCGAACAGGTAGAGCTGGAACCAGGGCAGGCTCTGGTTTTTCAGGCAAAACAGAAAAATTATGGATATGACACGATTGAACTGGGAAATCAGACGTATGAAGTAAAAAAATGGAATACCGATAAGAAATCGTACATTCTGGATGAGAAGACGCAGGTGTATGAGACAATGACGGTGGTGACGCGGAACCATGAAGCAAAGGAAGCGTATGCAGCTGTGCAGGGAAAGGAGCCAGAAGGATACAGTTGGGAATATGCTCTGGATCTTATCGGGGATGCCGGCGAACAGATCACAGTTGGAGATGAGATTGAGACGATACTGACGGAGTCATCTTTTAACGGATGGGTGGAAGTGCGCGAAAAAGAGCGCAATACGGTTTACAGTCTGTATGGTTCACTTCTGTTTTTAGGTGTTTTCGTCGGTACGCTGTTTTTGATGGGTGCCGTTATGATTATCTATTACAAGCAGGTTTCAGAAGGCTTCGATGACCGAAAACGATTCCAGATTATGCAGAAGGTCGGCATGAGCCGCAAAGAAATCCGTCAGACGATTCAGTCACAGGTGGTAACGGTCTTTTTCCTGCCGCTCGCGGTGGCCGTGGTGCATACAATGGTAGCGTTTCCATTGACCAGGCGTATCATGGCAATGCTGAATTTCCCGGACAGCAATCTGTTCCTAGCTGCAACAGCGATTACGATTGCGGCGTTTGCCGTGGTTTACCTGATCGTCTATGTGCTGACGGCGCGGGCGTATTACAAAATTGTGGAATAAGAAGATGTACTTTTTTTAATACATCGAAGCGCCTTTGAAAAAAACTTAACAAAAAAATAATAAGAAAAAGACATCCGGCGCAGACGGAAAATCTGCTGGGGATGTCTTTTTTGTTGTTCTATTTATAAATGCCGTTGATGGTAACTTTGAAAAGAGCTTCCTTTCCATTGAGTTCGTCTTTTCCATAGTCTTCCGGGAAAGTGACGGTTACATCTACGCTGTCGCCCGGGTGATGGCCGATGAGCTGTTCTTCAAAGTCATCGATGTAAGTGTGGGAGCCGATCACAAGATCAGCGCCGTTTCCTTTTGTGTTTCCACCTTCAAATTCCACGCCGTCAATGGAGCCGACATAGTCGATATTGACGGTATCACCGTCCTCAATGGTGAGGGAAGTGTCGGTCTGCAAAGAGGCAGAAGCCGAAGTGGAGGCTGATGAGGCGGATGCGGCCGATGAGGCTGTGGAGGTATCCTCCGAGGCACTTTTGGCAGAGAGTCGTTTGGAATCGAGTACGCTGGCGATGATAAGGCCGACGATCACAACGACAATCAGAGCTGGTCCGGCCCAGCTCCAGATCTTTTTGTAATGCGCTACTTTCGCTTCGTGCTCCCGCTCTTTGGCACGCCGTTCCCTGGCAGCTTTTCTGTTTTCTTTGTTCATAAAAAGGATCTCCTTTGCGCTTTTACGACTGCAATCGTATTTTATAATATCAAGTATATCATAAAAATATGGTAAAAGTGTGAAAAAAATAACACGATCCAACATTGTCAATGCTCAAAAATGACGATATAATGAGTGCAAGTGAGCCAACGCGGCGAGTAAGGGAGTGAATAAAATGGATGACTGGAGTAGTTTCAGAACGACGACATCCGAACAGCAGCGCCTCCGGGCTGCACTTTCCAGCTTTTGTGAATCGCAGGATCTTCCGGAAGAACAGCGAGCCGCATATACCGCATACCTGCGGAAACGCATCCGTCCCGCTGTCGAAATGCTGATTCGTGAGGATGATTTTTCAAAGCTGGAACGTATTCTGCAGACCGGATGGCTGTCCGATGCAGACCGAAAACGTTTTCTCAACCTTGCTGCCGACCAGCAGAAATGGCAGGCTTTCCGTATTCTCCTGAACCGGAGCTCACAGGATCCGATGCAGGAGAATACGGAAAGCAGAAAAACAGAAGCTGCGTTTCAAAAAGAAAAGCCCACAAAAGAAAAAGAAGCGCTGGCGCTCCGGCTTTTCGAAGAAGCCCGCAAAAACCTCTGCTGGTTGTACCCGGAACTTGGTGAAGCGATTCTTTTCTTTCAGCATCAGCCATCCGACAGGACAAAAGCCATCACATCCGACGGTCATACGATATATTTTAACTCCGATTT
>OLWZ01000675.1_pt1 | contig 18651 bp, 18 predicted proteins | sample 1674011 | NCBI WGS metagenome assembly OLWZ01 (sample SAMEA103958137, study PRJEB25191) | human gut metagenome | biome: human-associated habitat [ENVO:00009003]; feature: intestine environment [ENVO:2100002]; material: feces | place: Germany | collected 2013/2015 | reverse complement strand
AAGGTCACTTCGCCTTATGGCTACCGTAAGGACCCGTTTACGGGAAAGAGTAAATTTCATGGCGGACTGGACTTGCGCGCACGTGGCGACAAGGTGATGGCCATGATGGAGGGTGTGGTCGTGAAGGTCGGACAGGACAAGACTTCCGGCAAGTATGTAACCTTGCGGCATGGTAGGTACACCGTCAGTTATTGTCATCTCTCTAAAATTCTTATCGTCAAAGGGGCAATAGTTCATCCTCGTGATGTGGTTGGCATTACCGGCTCCACAGGACGCAGCACTGGCGAACACCTGCATATCACCTGCAAACTCAATGGCAGGAGTATCAGCCCCTCGCTTATATTCGATTATATCCAATCCATCCGGCAGGAGTGTATATCAGCATTGGCAGGTTTGTAAAAGAGAAGTGAAAAGGGCTGAAAACGTTCCGGTTACTTTGTCATCCGTTCAATAATATGGGCAATATGGTTGCCCCAGACGTGTATTTGTACAAGGAGCATCGAAGGCATGGAGAGCGTCTTGCCATAGAAGATAGCCGCCACTACTTTGCCACCGCACCGTTCTATCTCTTCCTTGTAATCCACCACGCTTTGCCCGGTTGTCAGCACATCATCTATGATGATAATCTCTTTCCCTTTGATTTTTCCGGTAATGAGGTAGTTTCGTTCGAGGATACGCTTCTCTCCACCTTTGGCCTCATGCAGGCTTTCTCGTGCATCGCAAATATCAACGTCGTACAGTCCTGAAGTTAAATCCTGTCGGTGCTTTCCGATGTACCAGTCGAGCCGTTTGAACCGTTGACCGTATTTTATCCAGTTGCTACACGGCATGAACATTATATGGTAAGGTCTCTTTTTCAGTTGCAAGGCATTCATACACGTTTTAAAGAACTCGATTCCGTGTATATCTCCTTGTTTGAACTGGTAGATGGAATGGCAGAAAGCCTTCTGTTCATCATTGAGCAGCGCATTGTATCGTGACGGATAATAATATCCATAAAAGGAGATTCGGATGCCTCGTAACTTGAACGGCTTATGGGGAGAATGGCCATCAAACCGTTCGGGATGCAAGAGACAGAACATACGGCAGGCTTTCCGATGACCGGCCATTACCGCCAGACGGCAGTAACGTTCACGTTCCTCGCTCTTTTCGGTCAACCGTGCGGCGGCGAATGCCGCTTCTCCTGCTTTTCGTCGCCAGTAGCCGATAATATACCACAATGCCCCAATTGTGAAAAGCAGGAGTATGAACAATAGTCTTGCATTCATCGTATTTTTATTTGAATGAAGCAGCCCGTTTCAATCTGGTTATTTACAACATTACGGTGTATTTCGACATAATCGGATATGGGGGTTGTGGCTTCATTATTTATATCAAATTCGTTTTCACTCACTTGCAAAGTTAGCAAAATCGTGGCACTAATCTAAAATAGCACCGATAATTTATAAGCCATATCACTTTTATATCATAAAGTCTTACCCATACAATTTCCTCTTTTAATTGTACATGCTCAACTTTTATAGAAGATGTTCGCCCTGACCGGTACACGGCAAATGGCATACAAGTCTGCTATATGCTGTGTACCCGTCTTTGGGGCAAAGCAAGGACGATGGCACATTTGCCACAAGTGTCAATCAAGCCAATCTGTTGTCCTTGCAGCGACCTCTGCTATCTGTTCTTTTGTAACCGGCAATGCCGTCTGTTTGTTTTTATAGCTTCGCCCCACACCATCAGCGGAGCGTCACAGGACTTGTCCGCAAGAGACATTCACTCACCTTATGGCAGCAGAGCTGCTATGGGGTGAGTGAAAGACTCTTTACGGAAGCCAAACATGAAAAGACCGTACACCTCGGTCACAAACTGCCAAGGCTTACGCTTCGCCAGATTTGAGACTAAGTTGTACGGTCACTTCATCGGGAAGTTTGGACCGGCAAGCCACAGACGCTCCACTGCCCACCCATTCCTTTTATAAATCTTGCACCTATTCTACATGTCTATATGACAACCGCCTGTAGTAAGAAAGCATATTCTGTTTGTCGGTTAGCTCTGCTGTAGTCATATTTTCCGCAAAGTAAGCCGCCTTTTACCAAACATCAAATCGCCACTATCGCTGGAACGAAAAATCTTCCTCTGACACGTCAGAGCGTATTTCTTGTCCCCGTTTTGTCTTATCGGTATTCTTGGGCGGCAGTTGATGGCAGAAAATATCCCTCAGCAGGCTGAACAGCCTTCAAAAAGAGGGAAAAAGAAAAATTATCAGAGTTATGGCAAAGACGATAGACATAGAACTTCAAAAACAGTTGGACAAGCCACAGGCATGGTTCTGTAAGTATTTTCCTGCACGCATACGCAATGTGAGTGAGCGTGAGATAGCAGACCGCAAGTTAGTCTTTGATTTCAAGGATGGACGGGCATACGAAGAGGTTGCTCAACGCACGGCAGCCAACATGACCGAACGTTATGGAACATCATGTACTAACATTGTATTTTCTCCCGTACCGGCATCCACCGATAAGAAGAACGAGATACGTTACAAAGCATTCTGCCAAAGAGTATGCGAACTGACGGGAGCTATCAATGGTTATGACTATGTATCAGTGAGTGGTGAGAGGCTAACCATTCACGAAAACCGTAAGGCAGAGAAAGAAGTCCGTAAGGTAAACGTCATTGAGTTTGATTCGGCTTTTTTCAACGGCAGGTCTGTGGTAGTCTTTGATGATGTGATAACCAAAGGGCTGAGTTATGCTACCTATGCCAATCAGCTTGAAAGCCTTGGTGCTAATGTACTCGGAGGTATATTCCTCGCAAGAACCCATTACAAAGTGAAATAATATGACCCAGACAAAGTATGATAAGGCAGTGTCCGTTTGCTTCAGTGGACACCGCAATATTCCATTCCTATACAGGAAGCAACTGAAGCTGCAATTAAAGGCAGCGATAACCAAGGCATACGCTGGAGGTTATCGTCATTTTTACTGTGGTTGTGCCATGGGGTTTGATATGCTGGCGGCAGAAGTTGCTCTTGCGTTGCAGTCCGAATTGTCAGGTCTGCAAGTTATTGCCGTAGTACCGTATCGCGGACAATCCGAGCGGTGGAACGATGCGATGAAAGCCCGGTATGATACTATTCTCTGTAACTCGGATGATGTTATCATCCTGAGCGAACACTACTACCATGGCTGTTTGCTTCGACGCAACGACTATATGGTTTTTCACAGTTCGTCTCTTATTGCCTAGTATGACGGCAACCCCAAGGGTGGTACGTTTTATACTTATCGTAAGGCTACAGCGAATGGACTAAAAGTTCTAAATCTCTATGGCAGCTCAATCGTATAACAGCCATCTTGTTTTCGCATATTCCGAGCCGTAGCGTTAACTCCTTTGCCATTCATGTAAAGGCTGTTTTGTCAGCCATAGCGTGATATGGCAAAGTACGCTATTAGTTCTGATGTATTGCCCGGCTTTACCTATGTGCCGATTTAGTTGGTGTTGCTGTATTTTTATATCTTCGGAGGCTCCATCCTCCTTATATCTTTCTCTACCTTTTTTAGTATTCGGCTTAAAAAGTAATATACTTGCCTTACTTTTCGCCTATTTAGCATGTTTAGGGCACGTCTTTTATAATAAAAGTGCAGCAATTGGTTGCTGCACTTTTGCTATAATATCTATTTGTCATATTAGACCTTCCCGTACACCGTCCTCATTTTTCCGTCCACCAGCACCTTATTTGACCGCACAATCCAAGCTCTGCCGTCATTCAATCCGCATTCCAATGCCTTTTCGCCGCCGCCGATTAGTACCGGAACGGTTGTCACTGTGATTTCGTCCGCCAGCCCGTTATCCAAGAGTAAAGCCCCGATTTCCTCACCGTAAGCCACCACCATACCGTCGCCGTCTTCCTTCATCTGTCTCAGTTCTGCCACTGCATCTCCTTGGATAAACTTCACTCGTTCATTCTCCGTCAGGTCGATGCCGCCGTTCGTCACAACCAAAGTCTCTTTCGCCGTAATCGGCCAACCCAAATGGTTCATATAAATACGCAGGTAAGTTTCTTCGTCAATCAGCACACAACTGGAGGCATCCACAGCCGCATCAAAATGCTTGTCCGAAGGAGCCGGACAACCGTCGATGGACTGGTACACGTGCAAGGAAATCTGTTTCATATTCAATGTGTTTTTAAGAATTATGTCCACCTTGCACCCTAAAGGACAGCATGAACCCACGCTATTCCGGAATAGAGGTACTGCCATACCTAAAAGGCAGATAAGCAAACCCTTGCTGTATAAACATACAGTATGAATATTTTGCTATACATCTTGTCTTTTTGATAAGTGTCAGTTTTCTATTCCAAGACGTTCAGTGAACGTATAAATATATATATCAATCTCCGCCTGTTTCCAAGCTGAGTATGAATCTTCCATGTCACGACAATGACCGTACCCGAAAGTACCGTCTGCTGTCTTCATTTTGACAAAGATAACGAAAGATTGGCGGATAAGCAAACAAAAAACATTGTTTTTCTGGTTGCCTGTTCCGAACTGCATTCTGCCTTATCAAAAAGACTTACTCATTCCCCATGATTTAATACAGTCGTCATTCTGCAATTATCAAGAGATGGGCCAATCCATCCGATTCCACCTCCCTTTATAGTTCACCTTCCTCCGATATAGTACGGGCAATCCGTTCCGGTTGTCCGTTACCCTGTTTTAACACCCCTGTTTTACAGTTTTATTCATCCCTTTCTATTTGATTGTCATTTATTATCGTTTTGCTGCTGCCGTGCGACCTCTCGTGGACTTATTTTCCCGCAAAGGTAATAGGCTGCTCCAATCTTGCCAATGCCGGCGTTCCGCCGCGAGTGAGCCGCAAAAATCTTCCTCTCCGTCTGTCGAGCGTATTTTCCCGCATCAGCCTTGTCAGATTGTTTCCGCCACCTTTTGGAGGCAGAAAAATAAATCCCAAAGGTCGCAAACAGGTTGAACAAAGGGAAATAGTAACAATAAAAACAAAAATAACATTATGAAAACAGAGATTAGGCAGAATGGCAAAGTGATACTATCGAGTACAGACGATATATCCATTCCGATGATTTTCAAAAACTTATGTGGTAAGAACTTTTCTGGAAACGACTATCAAAACTATCTCAGAACAGTTTGTCAGGATATTGGTGTTACGACGGGGGCGATTGAGTATTATGCCGACAACGTTTTGATTGAGAAAGCAACTATTCCTGAATTTTAAAAACTATATACAATGAAAAGGAAAGAGAAAGCAGCAGTAGATGAATTTGTTGCCCTTGTAGGAGGCAAGACATGGGAGCCTGTACGCCATAAATGTATGGGTAAATGGAGTGGTATGACCGATTACGGTTTTGTCATAGACGGACGGATAACGCTCTTTGTTTCCAATAGTATGGCATACTTTAAGAAACGGATTCGTGAGTGGATTAAGTCGATACATACTTTTGAAGCGAAGAAAGATTGCTACCTTCGCTTGCTACGTGAACAAATTGAAAAGGACAACGACAAGGCAAAGGACGAAAAGTTAAATCCTGTCAGACTGATAGACATTGGCATCTTATCCCCCGAAAGCAATAGTCCGTTTGATTTTTTTACCCCTTATGTGTTAGTCGAAATAAACGGCAGGCGGTTCAAGCATCAAACAGCGGAGTTAAGTTGCGCTATTATGGTGGATAGTTTGGCAGGATACCTTGAAGAATGCAACTGCAAGGATATATACACGGCAAGGGCAGTGCGTACACCTGACTACATTTTTTGCGGCGTGCGGTTTGACTCCCGTGATAATATGTATAAGATTGGAAAGTAGAGATTAATGATGTCTGAAGAAGTTATCACTTACAACGATAACTCCAGTCGTTTTAAAGGACGGCATCAGCATTTGACCTACTAAATACATAAGTTCCCAATTTACGATTGGAAACTTATGTATTTTTCTGTATGGAAAACTAATCAAATAATCGCTGACTTATCATCCAGTCATTAAGCACGTCCGGATCTACACGATTTGTAAGATTCACATTTTTACTCAAACAACCGATTTTCTCACCTCTTAAATAAATAACTGGTGGGGTTAATGTATTCGGATTGTATGGACTTAATGATGAACTGGGACTTCCATATATGGAATACCGATTCTTGAAAGATATACTTGAAAAGTGACTACCGTATATATTCTCGTTGTTGGATATGGAATCAGGAGTAGATGTGTTCAACGACAATCTGCCTAAATACAAACCGTCATTTGCCAATAGAAACGATTCTTTCCTTGAAATTCTGGTATCTAAACCTATTCTATCCATTCCCTATGATTTAACGCCATTATTTAATAATGCCATAACGTCTTTTAGTTGCATTATCGAACACCTCTGTCTCTCTTAGAAACTGCATTACCCGTTCCCTGTCTTCGGAAATCAGGCAACCTTTCAGTTTACCGTTCTTTTCCGTGATTTTTAATTTTGAAAGTTCGAATATATCGGAACAATCCAGCCAACTGTCATAGTCCAGAATATCACGATAGTTCCGAACCATCAAAGGATATTGGCAGTCCAGTAGCTCTTCCGACCTCTTGGAAGAATCTATTTCCGAATTTATCAGTAAGGCACCGATAGCGACACCTTCCGGAGTAAAGCCGATAATAACAATATATTTATTGCGGTCTTTATATCCGTCTTTTAGTATCAGTCCGTCCTCTTCGTCCAAGGGGACATAAATAATGTCACCAATTTTGACTGATGACATATCTACTTGCTCAGCTTTGGCCATTATAGCTTTCAGCTTTTCCAATGCACCGGTTTTGTCGTCCATTTGATTTAAGATAAAGCGTTCTTGACAATCTGCTTTTCTCGGATATAATCTACCATGTCCTTGGTAGCTTTTCCTGCCCGGGCTATATCTATAATGGTAATGAAGTTTTTTTGAGGATCATCCTGAATGCGTGTCATCGCTTCTTCCCATGCCGAGTCATGCGACAAATCGGACAAGTCATAAGGGTCTGTATCCTTATATTTAGCGATAGCAGCGTCAAGACAACGTTTGTTGGCACCTGATATATAGTCCATATCGGGTACGGCAGAAGTATATACCTTCTTGTCACGAACCTCTATGTCTGAAAGGAACTCGTCAAAATTCCCATCCAAGGGTTTGCCTTCTGCAATTTGCAGTGCCTTGTAGGTATAGGCTGGCACCGGGCCATGCTTCAATGCTCTGAAAGAGTCTTCGACAATCACTTTGCCATATTTGACAAGATGGTCCTGTTGGGCAAAATAAAGTATTTTAAATAACTTTATATAGTCCACTCCTTGAGTGAAACTCTGCATGATGTAGAGTACCACTGCTCTTATTTTAGCAATCTGTATAGCTGTTTTCATTTCAAAAAAATCTATGCGATTACAAAGATACAACTAATTTGCTGAATAATACGCTCATGATACAAAAAAAATAGTCCGTTGCATTTTTTTACGACATTTAATATAGTCGTCATTCTGAGAGTAATAGTCTGCAATTATCAAGAGATGGGCCAATCCACCCGATTCCACCTCCCTTTATAGTTCACCTTCCTCCGATTATAGTACGGGCAATCCGTTCCGATTGTCCGTTACCCTGTTTTAACACCCCTGTTTTACAGTTTTATTCATCCCTTTCTATTTGATTGTCATTTATTATCGTTTTGCTGCTGCCGTGCGACCTCTCGTGGACTTATTTTCCCGCAAAGGTAATAGGCTGCTCCAATCTTGCCAATGCCGGCGTTCCGCCGCGAGTGAGCCGCAAAAATCTTCCTCTCCGTCTGTCGAGCGTATTTTCCCGCATCAGCCTTGTCAGATTGTTTCCGCCACCTTTTGGAGGCAGAAAAATAAATCCCAAAGGTCGCAAACAGGCCGAAAAAAGGGAAAAAAAGAAAGGTTAAATTATGAGTTACAACAAATTGAAATCATTGGTAGCGAACGTGGAAGCCATAGAAACGGCAATGAAAATCCAAGTTCAAGGCAGGCAGGCCACTGCGGAAGAAAAAGAAATTTTATCCCGATATTCTGGTTTCGGGGGTATCAAAGAAGTGTTGAATATAGGTACGGACAAGCCCATAGGTGGTGATATGCAAGAACCGATACAAAGATTGCAGGAGTTAATCAATGCTTACCCTCATTTCACAGAACCCATGCGACACAATGTCATAGAGGGTATCAAAGCATCTGTACTGACAGCATTTTACACTCCTAAATTCCTTGTTGATACAGTGGTGCGGCAGATACACGCCACGTTCAGCGAAAACGGCCTCAAAATGCGTTCATTTCTCGAACCGAGTGCAGGTATAGGCGGTTTTCTGCCCATAGCCATGTCCGGCACGTATGACTATGCCATTGAGAAAGATCTCATTTCGGGGATGATACTTTCCCTGCTCCATGAGAACACGCTAACACGGACGGCTGCATTTGAAACCATTGGAGAACAAGGTTTTGAGCATACAACTTTCGATGTCATAGCCTCCAACATCCCTTTTGGCAATTTCCGGGTATTCGATGCGGAGCTGTGGAAGAAAGGCGGTATGTACGAACAGGCCACCAAGACCATACACAACTACTTTTTTGTCAAAGCGATGGAGTTGTTGAATGAGGGTGGGTTATTGGCTTTCATCACATCGAGGGGCATAGCCGACACGCCCGGTAACAAGTTCGTGCGTGAATATCTTGTAAATCATGCCGACCTGATAAGTGCAATCCGTCTGCCCGATATGCTTTTCATGCAGACAAGCGGTATAGAGGTAGGCAGTGACCTGCTGATATTCCAAAAGCACACGCACAAGACGGTACTCTCACAACGGGAACAACTGTTTTTACAAGTAGGCAGGGAAAAGGCGGACGCCATAGGCACAATGACCGAATACGCCAACAAATTGTTTACCATGCCGAAAACCACCCTTGCAACAGGTAGCCGCATTGTGCAGAACCAATACGGAAAATATGTGCGCAAATACCAATGGCAGGGAAATGAAAATGCCATGTCGCAATATCTCGCCGCACTGCTGAAACTCGACTTTGGCCGATATTTCCGCAAAAGTCTTTTCACAGGGAACGGACAGGGCAGCGAACATATGCAAATGTCCCTTTTCGGGAATGTAGCGATGAAACAAGTAGAAAAAGGTAAACGAGCCTACACGGATGGGGTGGAAGCATGGATGAAAGACGGCGCAATGGTACTGTTTGAGGGCCAGGTGGGTACTATCCAATATCGAAAATCAAGTCTTTATCAAGAGGTAGCCATTGATTTTGTGCCGGTGGACGAGGGTAAGGTCAATACAGATAGGGCGAAAGACTATTTTCCTATACGCAAAGCATACTTTGAACTGTCAATCAAAGAGAGGGAAGAACAAAAAGAGGATAACGGATTGCGTAGAGAGCTGAACGCCCGATACGATGCCTTTGTTGCCAAATGGGGCTGTTTCCACGAGAACGACAACAAGGAGTTTATCATGCTTGACAGCCTCGGTGTGGAAGTCTTTACAATAGAAATGCAGCTTGGAAAAGATTTAGTCAAGTCCGACATCATGCGTGAACCTGTGGCGTTCAAGAAGATAGACCCGAACAAACGGCTGACACCGATTGAAGCGTTGGCAAGCAGCTTGAATTTCTACGGCAGGGTTGATATGGACTACCTGATGCAGTCCACGGATAGTGCCGAGGAAGAAATCATCGGCGACCTCAAAGGTGAAATATTTTACAATCCCGCTATCGGGGAGTGGGAGCACAAAGGCAAGTTCCTTTCAGGCAATGTCATAGCCAAATGCAAGGAGATAGGTTCTTACTTATCCGAACTCACGGACAGGGAAAAAGATTGGACGGAAACTGCTGTAAAGGCTTTGGCGGATGTGACACCCGAAGCGATACCCTACGAGGAACTCGACATTAACATGGGTGAGCGTTGGATTGACACTAAGTTATATGCCGATTTTGCAACTGAACTTTTCGAGACCGAGACAAGCGTAATGTATTTCGATGTGAACGACACCTACATAGTACGTCTGCAAAGTTACTCTCCGGTGGCTTACAACACCTATTTCGTTCGTAACTATGACGGTGGGGATTTGTTTGTTCATGCCCTGCATGATACTGTACCTGAAATCACGAAAGAGATATACCGCAATGGTGATAAGGTGCGTGTACCGGACGAGGAAGCCATACAGGAGGCAGCCACCAAGATACAGGAGATTAGAGACCGTTTCAACCGCTGGCTTGACAGGCAGCCGATAGAGGTTCGGGACGAGCTGGTGAGGGTGTATAATGAGCGTTTCAACTGCTATGTCAGGCCGCACTATGACGGTTCGGCACAAACCTTTCCGCAGCTCTCTTTCGAGCAATTTCCATACGATAGCCTCTATCCCTCACAGAAAGATGCTATCTGGATGATTAAGCAGAACGGAGGCGGTATCTGTTGGCACGAGGTAGGCACAGGCAAGACGATGATAATGTGTGTTGCCGCCTACGAAATGAAACGTCTCGGATTGGCACACAAGCCGCTTATTATCGGGCTGAAAGCCAATGTGCACGAAATCGCCGATACGTTCCGCAAGGCATACCCTACGGCCAAAGTTCTCTATCCGGGCAAGGACGATTTTACCCCTGCCAACAGGCAAGAGGTCTTTTCAAAAATCAAGAACAACAACTGGGACTGCATCATACTCACGCACGACCAGTTCGCCAAGATACCGCAGTCAGAAGAGACCATGATAGATATATTCACGGAAGAGCTTGCCGATGTGGAACGTAACCTTGAATTTTTGGAGCAGTCCACTATGCGTTACCGTAGCGGAAAGATGCAGGAGGGGTTAGAAAAGCGCAAACAGAACCTTGGGGCTAAATTACAAGAACTGCGTATGAAAATCAATAATCGGAAAGACGATGCTGTGGACTTCCACACAATGGGAATAGACCATATTTTTGTAGATGAGTGCCATTATCAGAACTTTCTTATTTTTTTGTTTGACATTCTAAATATATTGAAATTCAGCATCTTTTTTATATAATAAGTTCTGATTATTTTTACGGTCGTAATATGCAGGGTATAGAATATATTCTGTATCAATTTGGAGATAAGGCTGTAATGTTTGTATTTGCTCAATAGTCCTTTTCGTAAATTTGGATATCTTAATGATTTTTCTGATTGCATTTGACCTCCTGTTTCTAAAGAGAAACTGCTCAGTGGAAGTTTTTAGTATTTGTCCAATAAAGCACATAGGTTGTATTCTGTTTCCCACATTCTTGACTGTTGAACTCTGTACCAATTCTTCAGGCCGTTGCGTAACTCCCATTCCAATAACACCGGGCATATCAAATTGTCAATTCTTTATTACTTGGCATTTTTTAGAAGATGTTACGTTGGCATATAGTTTTGAGCTTGTATGAAAAATGACATTTACTACTAATGAATCAACTTTACATAACATAACCATATTTTGCATCGGAAATATGAGATAATTTTCCTTTTTTATTGTATCTTTGTATTTGATAGGCATGGAATTTTCATAATGCATGAGTTTAACCATCCATAATATTAATGAATAATTCCACTTACGTGCTGTATCTTAACATTTTGATATTTATTTAAAACTCTAACTTAAGTATAAATTACTTCTATTTTTTGTTTTATGAGTTCTAATTTTAAAACACCTCTTTCTGTATATGTCTTGTATGACAAGGATAATACTAAAGGTAGCGAAACATATGAGAAAATTTACCATCTTCTGTGTCGTAATTCAAGTAGGCCTTTTGAAGATGGGCTTGATATACCAGTGTTCTTTCGAACGGATATGGCCAATCAAATTACCCCGATAGATATAAACTTCAGTAATAAAACTATTGCAATATTATTGGTTGATGACAATATGTATTGTAATACTATATGGGATGAGTATATAAAAGAATTATTAGTAAAACAAGACAATGGGGCACTAAAAATATTTGCCGTCAAACTATCCAAGTATGCTTTCGACATAAACCCACTTCTTCAAGAAGAACAGTTTATTTGTTTGAAAAATGAGAATATTGAAACTGATTGGCATGAATTTCAAATAAGACTTTATGATAACATTTTACGCTATTTAAAGTCTTATAAAGTTGGGCAAAAGCTAAAATTATTCATTAGCCATTCTAAAAAGGATAAAGATCATTTAGGTGAATCTACGGCAATTTCTTTAAGAGATTATTTGCGTTCAGATACTAAACTCGATTCTTTCTTCGATGTTAATGATATTTTGGATGGTCATCAATTTGCCCAACAGATTCAGTCAGGTATAGCTTCATCCTTATTAGTTATCATAGAATCTGATACATATTCAGAAAGAGAATGGTGTCGAATTGAAGCTATCTCTGGTAAGAAAAATAATGTACCTTCAATATTAGTAAATGTATTGAATGGAGTTTCTTCTCGAACATTCCCGTATTTGGGTAATATGCCAAAGATTAGATTTAATGGCAAATGGGATGACGTAATTATCTTGCTTCTACGTACTGCGTTAGACCAATATTATGAGAAAGAATATCTTGAGCAATTGGTAATGAAGTGCGATTTGCAAAATACTTCTATTCTTCCTGTTCCTCCGGAATTAATGAATTTAATTAATATTGAAGATAATATAAAATCAATACTCTATCCTGAACCACCGTTAGGTCGTGAAGAGTTGGAGGTTTTGAATAAAAATGGTAAGATTACAAGTTTTGTTACTCCGAGTCAGTTATATTCAAATATGAATAAGATACAGGATAAGAAAATCGCAATTTCTATTTCGGAAACTCCGGAGGCTTTAACTAAAGGAATCGGCAAAGCCATGTTTGATGATTTATCTGTTGAAATAGCTCGTCATCTGCTTGTTACTGGAGCTAAATTGGTGTATGGAGGTGATCTTAGAATTGGTGGTTTCACAAAACTTTTATGCGATCTTTCATGTCAGTATGGCATAAAAGAAAAGTCTGATCCAAGTACAATCTATTTCACAAATTATTTTGCTTGGCCTATATTTAATAGGCTCTCAAAATCTGACATCGCTGAATTTAAATACGACCGTGTGGAAATAGTAAAAACAGAAATACCCAAAGGTGTAGGTGAGGAGGATAAGGGGAAGTTCTTTGAGCCAACTACGCCAAGCAAAATGTTTCTTTGGGCAAATTCTTTATCTATTATGCGTAAAGAAATGGAAGAGAATGTTAATGCACGTATCGTTTTGGGTGGCAAAATTGTCAATTTTAAGGGGCGTATGGCCGGAATATTTGAAGAGGCGATTTGTGCTATACAGAAAAAACATCCAATTTATTTATTAGGAGGATTTGGTGGAGCTTCTGCACAAATAGTGAAACTAATGAAAGGTGAAACTACGGCAGAAAAACTATTTGAAGAAGCAAAAACCAATGAGGATTATAAAAATTTAATTGAATATTGCCAAATGAGTTGTCTGCCAACGATAAATTACGATGAACTAAAGAAATTCGAAAATAAGGATTATCAGGTTCTTAGAAATGGACTTGATAAAGATGAAAATGAAATTTTATTCAACTCTATTAATATTCCCGAGATAATATCATTGATTCTCAAGGGTATTAATAAAGCTTTTAACTATTAATATAAATTATGCATAAAGTATTTGTAAGTTTTCATCATGCCAATGACCAGAAATATAAAGAAGGTTTGGTTAGTTGGGCTGAAAAAAATAAAGTATTCATTGATGGCTCTGTTGACATGGGCGAGATTCCAGAAGATTGGGACGACCAAAAGATACGCGAATATATACGCGACGAGCATTTGAAGGATACAACCGTAACCATTTTACTTGTAGGAACTGAAACAAAAAATCGCAAGCATATTGATTGGGAGTTATATTCAAGTATGTACGATGGTACGGTGAATAAGAAGTCCGGCATTATTGTGATATTACTACCATCTGTTAAAAGCGAATATTATACATGCGCTCATAGTAGTGAGAAAACGTTCTACCCAGAGACGACACAATGGATGTCTATTGATAGCCGAGAAGAGTATCATAGGCGTTATCCATACTTACCGGAACGCATCATTGATAATTTGCTCGAACCCAATGCCTTTATATCTGTAATCAATTGGGATAAGTTAACACCAGATATTTTGAGACAGATGATTGATAATGCATATAATAGTCGTGCCACTTGCACTTATGATTTATCAAGGCCAATGCGTAAAAAAAATGGATAAGTAGAATAATAGATTATGGCATTAAATAGATTTTATTTAACCGAAAATTCCATTGCACAAAGAAGTGGTTTATGTATATTCATAAGTCACCAAAAAAGAGATGCGGACACTGCTAAAAAAATAGCAGACTATTTTATTACTTCTGGTATTGATGTCTATTTTGATGAATATGATACAAAAATAGACAGAACGAGACCTTACTCGGTTGTAAGTGCAATTAAAACAGGTATCAGAAACAGCACGCACATGTTATGTCTTTTATCCCAAAATGCATTGGATTCAAAATGGATCCCTTGGGAAGTTGGATATGGATATGATAGAACAACTGTTGTAGGGTTAACATTAAAAGAAATATCACAATCAGTCTTACCCGAGTATCTTCAAATCGTTCCAATTCTAAGAGGTACAAAATCGTTGAATAACTTTATTTCTAATGTGTTAAAACGAGATGAATCAACGCTTATAAATGAGAGGAAATTATTTGCCGCATATCAATCTCAGCATCCTTTAGACTCTGTTCTTAATTGGGAACTGTAACATAACTTCCAGCAGGTATAATACCTTGCTGGAAGTTTATATAATATACCAAACAGTACTTGTATATCTTAATCGGGTAAGAGGAAAACGAAGAAGTAAAATTTCTCCTACTCAATTTGTTTTTGTAAGTCCTAAAAGTATTTCAAGATTTGCTTTTCCTTCCTCTGTCTTCCACTTTTTTCTCATTTTCTTTTGATTTTCGCCTTCAAGGGTTTCCAAAGCTTTTTCTTCTTGTTTTGTGGTTATATCAAGATATACCATTGTGGTTTGAATACTTTCATGCCCAAGTAAGTATGAGATTTGGGCTATGTTCATCCCGTTTTCAAGCCAGTGTGAAGCTTTGGCATGCCTAAATTGATGGGCATGTAAATCCATAGGAACATCTTGGCACCTTTCATGAGCCATTGTGGCATATTTTTTCAGCATCTTGTTCACGTTTTCAGCGGACATCGGGACATATATGCCTTTGCTCTTAGAACAGAAAAGTAATGCATTTGCATCATTCTGTTTCGGATGGTATTTGATAAGATACCTTTTCAAGCATTGTGCTGGCTTGGCCAAAAGAGGAATCGGACGTTTCTTTCTTCCTTTGCCAATGACTATTATGTGAGGTTTTACACAGTCTATAACAATATTGCTAATTTTCAGAGTCAGAAGCTCGTTGATGCGCACAGCGGTGGAATATAAGAGAAGCATCAGAGTGTAATCACGAAAGCCTATAGTACTCCCTTGATTAGGCATGGACAACAATACATCAACAGCCTGTTTACTGAGCCCGATGACCTTTCTTTTAGAGTTTTTCTCATTTGGAACATTTTCCGCTTGTAAGAAAACAGACATATAGGATATATCTCTAAACGACAAATATTTCAGAAAAACACGCAAGGCTGACAATCTTACATTACATGTTGCTGGACTGCAACCCCTATTTTCCTTTAACCAAATAATCCACTCCATTATATATTCCATACAGAAACATTCTGCGCTTAATGTTTCTGGTGTAGTGCCTTTTATTACTCTGAGGAATTCTACATAGAGTTTCACGGAGATCTTATAATTTCTCTTTGTGTGAGGACTGCATGCCTTGATTGAAGGGACATAGTGTTCGAGCAAACCTTTTGCGCAGTTCCTCACACAAGCCTGCAGTTTTCTTCCTGCGGTCATTGAACTGTCTCCTTGATATGAGATTGGGAATGCAGTCCTTGTACTCTTGCAATTTATAGTCGAACAACCACTTCTCACTATCAATGCTCTCTGTCTCTGCTGTCAGGGACAGTGCCACTACTTCCAAGTCAGAAAACTTAGGAACAGGACCACGGCGTGGAACATTACCCGATTCATTGACGAGATTTTCAGAGAATTGCTTGCATATCTCAAGTATTTTGACGAATTTTGTATAAAGGTTGTACATACGATGGTTGGGACTTAATGTTTTGAACACCACTAAGTTACTAAAAATCAGCGATATGTACAACTTTTTACTCATATTTATCAACTTAAATTAATTCCGCCAACGGGTAACTTATATGAAATTATAAACGAGCAACAATACCAGCAATACTCTGCTGATTATTTTGAATTTGATTAATATCCAATTGCACTCGTTCGCCTCCTATTGTCCTTATTCTTCGATCGTTCACCAACTGACTGAAGCTTTTTGCTTCTGCAAAAGCTGCAACTCCTGAAGTTTGAAAATCTCTCACCTCCATGATAACATTATTACTTGAAAAATACTGATGATTGGCATTCATCAATGTATTTATCTCCTGATCTATAGAAGCCAATACTCCTCTATATGCTGCAGCCGTTCCCATATATTGGGTAATACGATTCTTAACTATAAGATGTATTTGAGGCAATGACATGCCTGCTTTTGTCAATTCACTATTGAAAGTATAAGAAGCATAAATTTCAGATGGTAATTTATAACCATATATTAAGCTCAAGACATTTGACAGGGCTCGCTTAGAAGAATCATCAGCCATAACAGGAACTATGAGTCTATCAGTTGCCGCCAAAGCTATCTGTGTATAAATAGAGAAGCTTGGATTTGTATCTATAAAAACGACGTCATATTCTTCTAACGCTTGCAGTAAATCACGTAACCATGCGATCACTGTAATATAAGTATTAACAGAAGGCATCTTATTAGCTGTCAATGAAGAAATAAAACTTGACTGCAATTCCACCAAACGATCTCCAGCTACTAGTTCTACATTTTGTGGGATATTAGCATTCATCGTTGCTGGACTAGAAACATACTCCTTAGGATTTACCTTTGTCGCATAAGCAAAAGGTGCCTGCATCCTCTCCTCAAAATAACCTCCAATACTCTTTCGGGGCTGAGATTGATACAAATCATCCAAATGCGCTGCACCATTATTTTCCATTCCACCCAATAGCAACTCTGACAAATTTGCTTGTGGGCATAAATCCACCACTAAAATTCTTTGGTCTTGATGAATCAGAGAATATTCCAAGACACACTGGAAGCACAAGCTTGTTTTACCAGTGCCTCCTTTATTATTCCAAAATGTATATGTTCTCATTATTATATATTTTTATATGGTGTCCAGTTCTATGTTCCAATATTAACTCACTTGTTTGAGAGTTTTGGTATATCGCCAATACAGCGTCCCCACTATATTACAAGTAGTTACACCTATCGTTAGTGCTCAATTTAAGGCATAACCCTTTGTATAGGCACTTTTGCAAGTGTCTTTATATTGAGTTGTTAAAAATTTCACTTGGATGTTAAGTATTTCATACATTTTACACGCAAGTGATTTTCGGCTGCACTCGGCATAGCTTAAACAAGTTTGGCTCTGCTCTCGTTGGCACGAAAATTCTTCGCTCTATAGTTCTAAAGCAAGCATTCATTGTTCTTGACTTATCGAAAATATCCAAATCTTCACGGCTGTACATAATTCAACTTTTTTGTTGCTGCCATATACAGATGATGAAGAAGCATAAACAAGATGTTCAACTTCGTGATGGCGGCAAGCTTCAAGGATATTATAGAAACCAATGAGGTTGCTCTGAATGTAAGCATCGGGATTAGTGATACTGTAACGTACACCTGCTTGGGCTGCGAGGTTTACCACAACAGCAATCTTGTTTTTGGTGAAAATCTTTTCTACAGCTTCTTTATCAGCGATTGATGCATGAACGAAAGTCCAGGAACCTCCTCGATCCTCCCTGTTTAGGGAGGATGCTATTTCTTCTATTTCCTTGAGACGTTCGTGTTTGATGTTGACATCATAATAGTCTGTGTGGAATCAATACCAATCACTTTGATGTTCTATACGTCGTGGAAAAGACGTTTTACAAGGTTGCTGCCAATAAAACCTGCAGCACCTGTTACAAGAATTGTCTTGCCTTCAATATTTATGTTGTGTTCTACCATAAAGACCCCCTCATTACCCCTGTTTAGGGGGATGGTCCGGAGGGGTGCGGAGGATTTAGACCCCCTCGATCCCCCTGTTTAGGGGGAGGTGGGATTATAGGGTTTGTTTTATTTTTGTAATGACATAATCGGGGTTAAATAAGACTTCTTGGTTTGTGAAACGTATGACCTTGAAACCTTGGTTTTCTAACCATTCTTGTCTGATAGTATCGTAGAGTTGCTGTTCGTCAGTGAAATGGTAACCGCCATCAATTTCGACTATCAGTCTGCTTCGGCGGAATAGGAAATCTACTATATAATCACCAATAATATGCTGTCTGATGCATCTCTGCCCAAGTGCTGATGCTTTAACCATTGACCAGAAGACAGATTCTGCCTCAGTAGCATTTTGGCGGTTCTTCTTCGCATTCTCCTTAAGAAGTTCATACTCCAAAGGATCTGCTGTCATCCATTTCCTATCCATAGTTTGAGACCCCCTCA
>OLWZ01000668.1_pt1 | contig 18924 bp, 17 predicted proteins | sample 1674011 | NCBI WGS metagenome assembly OLWZ01 (sample SAMEA103958137, study PRJEB25191) | human gut metagenome | biome: human-associated habitat [ENVO:00009003]; feature: intestine environment [ENVO:2100002]; material: feces | place: Germany | collected 2013/2015 | reverse complement strand
ATAATGCTGTTTTTTTATGAGGTAATTTATGAGAATTGCAATTTGTGATGATGAACAAAACTATCGAAATCTTATTACAAAATATATTAGGTTTTATTTTCAAGAACATTTATTAGATTTAGAATATGATGAATTCAGCAGCGGAGAAGAACTATTATTATCGAATAAAAAATTTGATATAGTTTTTCTTGATATTGAAATGAACAAACTCAATGGTATACAAACCGCCAAAGAACTGAATAAAAGAAATAAGAAAACAATTATTTTTATAATTACTGCTTATCAAAAATATTTAGATGATGCAATGGATTTAAATGTTTTTAGATATATCGACAAACCTATTAAATCAAATCGTTTATATAACGGATTAAATAAAGCAATAGATTTAATTAACAATAATGAAATCACATTTAAAACAAGAAATGATGGCATTATAACAATTCAGAAAAATGATATTATTTATGTTGAAGTCAAACGAAAAACCGTTTATGTAAATACAGTTGAAAAGCAATATATTGCAAGGGAAAAAATGGAGTTCTTCAAAAATGCCCTTACTGCTTCATATTTTGCAATACCACATGTCAGTTATGTTATAAATTTTAATTTTGTGAAAAAATTTCAAAGAGATAAAATTCAATTAAAAGGCGGTCAGATTATTTCAATTGCACCTAAAAAGCAAACAGAAATCAAAAAGAAATTTATGCAATTCTTGGGAGAAGGCTATGGCGGTTTATCAAACAATATTTAATTTATTTTTGTATTTTACAGAAGGTTTAATTATTTTCTTTTATGCAAATTCTTTTTTCAAACAAAAATACAATTCAAAAATAACAATTATCGGAATAACCTTTTTACATTTTATACTATTCGCTATTTATTATGCGGATAATGCAATACTGAATCTTGTTTCTTAGCTTGTTATATATTGTTTGATAATTTCTTTACTATATGAGGTGCATTTTTTCACCGCTCTATTTAATACTGTATTACTTTTAGCTATTATGGTTGCTTGTGAGTGGTGTGTTTTATTCACGACATCACTTTTACTGAATAAAAATTTTTATGCATTTCAAGATTCATTGCCTTTACAAATGTTCGATATAACAATAAGTAAATTAGCATACTATGTTATTTGCTTGATATTAATACGAACATTTTCAAAAAAAGGCATTAATGCAAATAACAAAACATTTTTTTGGCAACTTATGATTATGCCAATATCCTCTTTGTTTGCACTTTTTGTGTTTAGATATATTTCATCAGAAAACTTATTATCTAATAAAGCAAACATTCTTTGTTCAATTGCCTCTTTATTTTTATTAATTTCAAATGTTGTTGTGTTTTTCATTTATGAACATTCAATTCGCAACGCAACTGAGTTGTATGAATTAAAAGCAATAAAACAAAAAGAAGAAATCGAAAGACAATACTTAGATATATTAGAGCAAAATAATAAAAATTTAAAAATTTTCACTCACGATATAAAGAATCATTTGGAGCAAATCGGTAATTTAACAGATAGCGAAGAAATAAGCACATATATATCAAAATTATATGGTACTATTAATCAATATAACAATGTTGTTTTTAGTGGGAATAAGACGCTTGATATAATTATTAACAAATATAACACCCTATGTGCAAATAAAAATATCAAGATTACATTTAATGTGAAAACGGCAAATTTAATAGATATAGATAATACTGATTTATCAACAATACTTAACAATGCACTTGATAATGCCGTTGAAGCAGCAGAGAAAAGCATTAACAAAATGGTTTCTGTTGATATATATACAAAAAGCCCATTTGAAATAATCAAAATTCAAAACAGTTGCGACAAGACACCTATAATAGAAAATAAAAAACTTTTGACAAGTAAAAGCGAAAAATCATTACACGGATTTGGAATTGAAAGCATAGAACGAACGGTAAATCATTATGGCGGGGTATTTGACTGGTTATATGATAATAAGAATAAAATTTTTGAAACAACAATAGCAATTCCTAAAAGTGAATAATTACATTGCACCGATTGCAAAATGCAGTCGGTGTTTTTTTATATTAATAAATAGGGCGATTTTATCGACAGATAGGCAACAAGTATTTTATTTTTAATTAGCTTAGTTTAATGTGTAATTGGATTTATTTTGACTTTATTAATAAATGAAATAATATATTTTAGTAATTCATAAAAAACACATGTCATAATTATTTTGATATTAATAATGTTATTTATTAATAAAAAATAATTAGTTTTAGTGATTAGCAACAATTCAACAAATATATTATTTTAATTTGCATAATTATATCAATATCTTTTGTTTCTTACACATCAAATTAAAAAGAAAAAAGCAGCAACAATTCAATTTCTTTCACTCAAAAAACAATAGAAAACAGCCAAAAAGCTAATGATAATTCAAATACAGAAAAAATGTTACTGCTAAACCACTTGATGACGGTTCTAATATTGAAAAGGTTAAACTTTCATTTCTCAATTCAACTCAAGAAGCCACTTATGACGAATCTGCGAAAAAGCTTATTGAAAGTATAAAAGCCTGCAAGGATAACAAGGATATAAAATTAGCTAAAAAAATCGGCACAATGAGTATAAAGCACTCAGATGACGAAAAATTCACAGACATAGCAAATTTATATCTCGGCGCAGATAACAGCGTCTATGCAAAATATATTGACAAGTCAAATAAGGAAGGCAGTTATGCTTATCAAATTGATTTGGACAATCTGAAATAACAAATTCATAAAACAAAAAGTGCACATAATTACAAAGGAGAAAAATGACATATAGATATTATAATATAAGAAGAGAGATAAATAACGATAATAGCGAAAAAGGATTAAAAGGATTTCGTTCTTTTAAAGAGTTAAAATCTCTATACAAGCCATTTCATTGGATAGTCTTTGTTGGTGTCATCCTAACATTTATCGGTTTATTTATCACTTTAGTTATTTTGAAAAACAAACTATGGAGTTCTATACCATTAGTTATTTTGATAATCCTAGTTAACATTTGGGAATACAAATGTGAAAAATCATATAATCAAAAAGCAAGAAAAAACGAACTTGATATTATTTATGAAAAATACAAGCAATATTTAAATTATACATATATAATTTTTAAAAACAATGGTATAAATACAAGAAAAGAACTTGCTGCTTTAAAAAACGAATGTAATTTCATTTTTGACAAACGTGAAAATAAATTCAAAATTTTAAGTAACAAAATTTTCGAACTGTTTATAGGCGTTCCAATTGGTGCTTTGATATCTTCTTTAGTCGATAAAAGCGATGCTTTATTACACACTAAAATCATTTTAGTATTAATGTTGGGTATTTCAATTTATGTAATTATAACAACAGCAAAATACATTTCATATTATACAGAAGGATATCGAAAAGATCAGCGATTATTAGATGCCGTAATGGAAATGGAATATTATTTTTTTATAATGGAAGATAATAAAATTGAAAAGGAGGTGAAAATTTGAGAATAAGTCATGATGACGCACTAACTTTAGAAATTCTTGTAAGAAAAGTACATAATTGCGAACGTTTCGGAATGGGCATGTATATAGATGCTGACCATTTTGAAACAAATCCATTTGATGCTGCATTAATTGCACTTTCTCCGATATGGAAAACTATGCCAAAAGAAACTGTTGAGGACTTTTTATATCGTTGGGATTGTTCATTACGAAAAGAAGATGATGCAAATATCAGTCAGTTTATTCAGGAGCTTAAAGAATTAGTAAATTATTAATATGAAATTATAATTGTTGCAAATCAGAAAGTACAAAAATTATAACGACAGACGGATTTGCCAATAAAACTATTTTCTTAAAAAGAAAAAACAATGATATTGTGTTCAAAACAACTTTTTATAAAGTTTAAAATTGTCAAATGAAGAAAGGAGAAAACTATGGAAAACAATTTATACAAAACGAAATTATGGAAGCGCATATTAAGCGTAATTCTTGCAGTAATAATCGGTTTTGGCACATTTGTTACAATGACATTTTCAAATGTACTTTTATCCGATTATGTTGATTTAAAATCCATGTTTACGGCTAATGCCGCAACACTTAACCCTGTTCCTTTGTACTACAGACATGGCGAGCTTATCGGTCTTTACAGAGTAAATTATTCCGACAAAAGAAAGTTACAGTATAAAATAGGCGAAAACGGAAAGTGGACGAACTATTCCGTACCATTTGCTATTCCCGCTCATAAAACCACTAAAGTTTATACACGAATCGGCGAAACGGGAAAGATTGCATATTATAACTTATCCAACACCAATAAAGCTCTCGGCGTGTATACCGAAAGCAATACTGATTTTTCATTTTCATATAACGGAATTGATTTCGGCTATACAAGAATATATAACAGTGCCGATAAAAATTGGTTTGAATCAATCCACAGTAAAGTTCTTGTTACCGACAGCAGACTTGAGGTTACTCTCCCTGACGGCTCAAAATATCCTATGATTAGAAAGGATTCAACAACTTATGTTGACGAGCTTAACGGATATACCTTAACTAAGACAAATAATAATTATATCTTCGATGACGGAACATATAAATATTATTTTGCAATCAAGGTATTAAACAGTGTTGCATATCTCAGTGCTATTGAGGATAACAACGGCAATAAGCTTAATCTTAACAGAACTACAAACAGCAATGAAATTTCAATTTCTGACGCAAGCGGAAGAAAATTCAGCTTGTCCGATTATCAGGCAATTAATGCACCTGACGGAAGTGATGTTAAGTATTACAGCCAAAAAGAAATTACAGACCCTAACGGTAACAAACTCAAGTATACAACTAAGCAAGACAAATATATTGAGGTTAAAGACCAGGCAGGCATAATCTTAGGCAAATACGAATATACTAACAATACAACCGATTTCACTCTTGTTAAAAGCAATGATAACAAAATCGAGTATTATTCAAACGGTAGATTAAAGCAAATTACATACAAAAAACGGTTCTTGGATAAAATATACTTACACGGACAGCGAAAAAACATACACTACTCTCACTTCATCGGGCGAAACAACAAAAACGGTGTATAACGACGCTTTCTATCCTGTTGAGTATACTGACGAATCAGGCACTAAAACAGAATATACATACGATAATCATTACAGGGTTAAGACTGAAAAATCAGGCGATGAAACTACCACCTACACTTACGATTCAAAAGGTAATGTTATTTCATATGTTACAAGTAATGAGAAAAACAATACTTACTATACCTATAACAGCGCTGGTAAGGTTATAAGAGAACAGACAGACAATGACTATACCTATTATACTTATGACGCTAAGGGTAATAATCTTGTCCTTGCAACTCTTAAGAAAGACTACCAAGGTGAAGCACCTGCTCTCTATGATTCAAGCCTTACTTGCTTTGATACTACAACATATACTTATGACAGCAAAGGCAGAGTGGCTAAGGAAGAAAACAGTGACGGCTCGTCCGTATCGTATGAATATGACGCAAGCGGTAATGTAACTAAGGAAACGAATGTTACAGTTGAAAATGATAAAACAAAAACTACCGTTACCACATATACATATGACGAGATGGGCAATCTCCTCACTACTCAAAGCGAGGGCGACTCTGCGACATATGTTTATGATAAAGCAGGTAGAACACTTCGTGTAACCCAAAACGGCGAAACTACCCGTACTCTTTATGATAACGAAGGCAGAGTTATTCAGGAAATTGCGCCTGAGGATTATGACAGTTCTAAGGATGGCTTGCCAACATCAAACACATACGCAGATGCAAATGCCGGTCATAGATATGTATATAACCAAGCTACAGGCAATCTTGATAGTGAAACAAATCATCTTGGTGTTAAAACGATATATACATATTATTCAACAGGTGAAAAGAAAACAGAAACTTTTGATATTTACAAATATGATTACAATATTAATGTCAATTTAACAAAAGTTTATGTTGACGGTGTGAATACTTTATCATATAATTATGATGAGGATTATAACTTAACAAGTGAAGTTTATGCAAACGGTCAATCAATTCGTTATAGGTATGATGATAACAACAATCTTGTAAGTCAATATCATAACAATGATACATCAGCTTATGTTACATTCTCATATAATACTGACAATGAGCTGACTCAAAAGGTTAATGCAGACACAGGCTTAAAATATGTATATGGCGAAAATAACAGCGTTGAGGTTTATAGGCTTTCTGACGATACTCTTGTTCAGTCATATACCGAGGACGTAACCGAAGCGGACGAGGATAACGGCATTGAGGCAAAAACCGATGTGACCGAATCGCATTTTGGCACAACATATTCTTCAGTTATTAAGGATAAATCTGTATCATATATAAATGGTAATAATACTTTTGAATATAGTTATACAGAAAATGATAATGCCGTAGCTTCCGATGTTATTAAGTATAACGGCACAAGTGTATTAAATGCAGGTTACACTTATGATAATAACGGTAATGTTACAGAAAAGAATTATGGTAATTCAAGGTCTGTTATCAATGCCTACGATATCAAAGGCAGAATTACTTCAACATCATATAACGGTAAAACATTTAATTATACTTATGATATAAATAGCCAATTAACTGCTGTCTCAGGTAATAACTATTCTGCTTCCTATGCATATGACAGCCGTGGTAACATTACAAACAAAAATGTAAATGGAACGAGTACAACATTTACATACTCAAATTCCGATTGGAAAGACGAACTAACCGCAGTGAACGGCACTCCGCTTACATATGACGAAAACGGCAATGTTCTCACTTACGGTGATAAGTCATTCATTTGGAATACCGGCAGAAATCTTGCAAGTATAGTTGACGGTGATAACGAATACAGTTATACTTATGATGAGAATGGTATTAGAACATCAAAGACCGTAAATGGTATAACAACAAGTTACAATACAAAAGACGGCGTTATTCTATATCAAACAGATGGAACAGATACCCTTTATTTCCAGTATGATACAAGCGGAGTACCGCTCGGATTTATATGGAACGGCACGCAGTATTTTTACATTACCAACCAAATGGGCGATGTTATATCCATAACCGATGTACAAGGTAATGAACTTGCACAATATTCCTATGATGAATGGGGTAATACATTAAGTACATCAGACAATGATATTGCAAATATCAATCCCCTCCGCTATCGTGGTTATTACTATGACAATGAAACAAGCTATTACTATCTTCAGTCACGTTACTATGACCCATGCATTTGCAGATTCATTAATGCGGATGATACTGAAATAGCTAAAACTTGGAAAAATGATAAATTTAGTAACAATTTGTATTTATATTGTAATAATGATCCGATTAATTATTCGGATTATACCGGCTATTATAGTGCAAGAAATGCACAAACATATGCTGACAAGTGGTGGAGCGGACATAATCCTAATTACAAATCAAACGAAAATAATGGCGGTGATTGTGCAAATTTTGTCTCTCAATGTTTATACGCTGGCGGTTTATCTAAAATGACTGGTTCGTTTGGTAGTAGCAAAGGGTGGCATCATTTAAAAAGGTTAGGAAAGTTTCAAATATCTAATGCGTGGGGAAATGCAAGCTACTTATTTTCATGGCTATGTGATAATAATTTTGTACAGACAACGTATATTTTGCAGACTAAAAGTGATGTAGAAAAAGCGGCAAAAAATATGAAAGCTATGAGTAGGTGTACCAGTGTAATATTTTTTGACAGCAATAAAAGTGATGGTAAAATAAATCATGCTACAATAAATGGAATGATATCATATACTAGTTCAAGAAAGGATATTGCATATTACGCCCATACAGATAAGAAAAATGGTACATTTTCTGGGGACTACCGTTCTTCAGTAAAGGATTATCTGGGTAAATCAAAAGGCAACAAAATTGTATACATTTTTGTTATATCATTTACATTTGGATAAATAGGTGAGTTTTATGAAAAAAACATTTAAAATTATTTCTGTGATTTTGGCTTTTGTAATAATTGCAGTTTCTTTAAACTATATTTATGTTTTTTATTCACGGCAAAAAGTCAATGCATATATTAAAGATATTGTTATTATTAACGAGCCGCAGGAAACAGAAGAAATTGCGAAAGTTTTAAATACGACAATTTCAGATAATTTTGATTGGCAGGATAACGCATCGTTTAAAAATCTTTCCGACGATGAAAAGAATATGGCATATAATTTAGACGATTATAATGTGTACCGAGTGGATACGATTTTTGTAAATAAAAGTAATATTAATGTCAGCGTCTCTGTTAAAGACTATTGTTCCATAGATAAATATATGGCTGTACCTACAATATTCGGCTATAATGCAACAGCAAGCGGAGAAAGTGAAACATACTCATACTATTATTTTATATCTAAAGATTATTCACTTGATGAAATTCAAGATTACTTGAAAAATAATGGGATTAATTATAATGCGGTTTTTGAAAGGGAACGCTCCGCCGGATCTTTTAATCTTAATGCAAAGCAACAGTAGAATTTAATGTTGTTTTGCCAATGAACATTCTAATGCTAATGTAGGTCACAGATATGTATATAACGAAACAACAGGAAATCTCGACCGTGAAATCAACCGTCTTGATGTTGTAACCGATTATGAGTATTACGAAACAGGCGAAAAGAAAAAAGAATCTTTTGATATTTATGAATATAATTACAATATTAAAGGTAATTTAACCAAGGTTTATGTTGACGGTGTGAATACTTTATCATATAATTATGATGAGGATTATAACTTAACAAGCGAAGTCTATGCAAACGGTCAGTCAATTCGCTATGAGTATGATGATAACGGCAACCTTGTAAGTCAATATCATAACAATGATGCATCATCTTATGTAACATATACATATAACGAGGATAACGAACTTACTCAGAAGATTAACACTGATACAGGGCTTAAAACTGTTTATAGTGAAAACAATAGCGTATCTGTTTACAAAATATCAGATAACACTCTTGTTCAGTCATATACAGAATCCGTAACAGAAGCAGATGACGAAAACAATGTTGAAGAAAAGACCGATGTAACAGAAACTCATTTCGGTAAGAAATATTCATCTGTTATTAAAGCCAATTCTACATCATACACAAAAGATAACAATATCGTTGAGTATAGTTATACCCAAAATGATAATTCTGTTGATTCAGATACTGTTAAGTATAATAATTCAAATGTATTAAATGCAAATTATACTTATGATGATAATGGTAATATTACAGAAAAGAATTATAGCAATTTAAGTTCTGTAACAAATACTTATGATGCCAAGAATAGAATAATCTCAACATCATATAACGGCAAAACATTAGATTATTCTTATGATGTCAACAGCCAATTAACTGCTGTAAGCGGTACTAATTATTCTGCTTCGTATGCATATGATAACAGAGGAAATATTACAAATAAAACCATTAACGGAAAAAGCACAACCTTCGGTTATTCAAATAATGGTTGGCAGGATAAACTTACCTCTGTAAATGCTAGCGCATTAACCTATGATGCCAATGGTAATGTACTCACCTATGGTGATAAATCATTCACTTGGTCAAATGGCAGAAATCTTGAAAGCATAATTGACGGAAATAACAAATACAGTTATACTTATGATGAGAATGGTATCAGAACCTCAAAAACTGTAAATGGTGTTACTACATACTATAATACAAAAGACGGTGTTATTCTTTCACAGACAGATGGTACTAATACAATGTATTTTCAGTATGACAACGACAATACTCCTGTCGGGATTGTGCTAAATGGAACGCAATATTTTTACATCACAAACCAAATGGGTGATGTTATCGGTATTACCGATACACAAGGAAACGCACTTGTTCAATATGAGTACGATGAGTGGGGTAAAATAGGTTCTATAACCACTACAAATAATACTGATGAGGAAAACACTCTCGCCAATATTAATCCTTTGCGTTATCGTGGATATTACTATGACAATGAAACAGGTTATTACTACCTTCAGTCAAGGTACTATGATGCCAATCTTTGCAGGTTTATCAATGCTGATGATTATAACTATCTGGACAAAGACATCGTAGATGGATTAAATCTATTTGCTTATTGTAATAATGATTCTGTTAATAGGTTTGATTTGGATGGGTGTTATAGTGCAAGTAAGGCACGCACATATGCAGATAGTTGGTGGAATGGAAGGAATACTAAAAAATACAAATCAAACACATCTGATTGTGCTAATTTTGTTTCGCAATGCCTTTATGCAGGCGAATTAAATAAAATGACTGGTGTCGTTGGCAGTTCATCAGGGTGGCATCATTATCATGTGCTGAATAAGTTTCAAATATCTGATGCTTGGGGAATTGCTGATAAGTTATATAGATGGATAGCGAGTTATCATTGTTCATCTGTAAGTAAATGTACAACAAGAGGTATGGTGGATAGTTATGCAAAAAAAGCATATGATAAATATGATAGCTCTTATTGTAAAGTTGCTATATTTTTTGATTGGACCAATGACGGAAAAATCGATCATGCAGCATTAATGGGATTTGTCCAAAAAAGCGGAAAAAAATATTATATATATTACTATGCTCATACAGGTAATAGAAGTGGTAAACCTCAAAAATATACAGTCGATAAAATGCGAAATGATGAAGTTCAGAAAGGTACAAATGGAAAGGCATTAAAAGAAACTGTGCTAATGGATGTATCATTTACATTTACACAGAGGTCACATCCTGCTATATATTTTTGTATTCTTAAATAAATTTTGAGGTATTGATATGAAAAAATATATTTGTTTATTCATGATTTTAACTACTTTAATTTCTGCATTTTTTATTGGATGTCAGAAAAACACTAATCAATTGGAAAAAGTAGATATTATAGTCAATTCAGAAAATGAAACAATTGATAAAAATACGAATAGTGTAAGCGTAAATTTTACTGTAAACAATAACTCAAACAAATATATTGTAGTCAGTTATTTTGATGATGTATATGGTGAAAGTTATTTAACAGTCGATGAAGCTCCATATACTATAATAGAGCCGCAATCAACTAATCCCGACTTTGGGTATGGTTATGAGTATTCTAACCAAAAGGAATATGAAGAAATAATATCAAAAATTAATAAAGAATATCATTTTAGAGTTTATTTGTGTGACAAGGATTATTTGAATAGCGATAATCCCATTCATAACGATATATACAGGGATATTACGGTTGAATTACAAAACTAATTACGACACGACACAAGAGACTGTTCTTTTGTGTTATTAGCAATCATCACTGCCGAAGAAAACAATGAGGAAGACTCTTTTGTGGCCGTGATTAATTAATCACAATAGGCAGTGGGCAATTTTGTCCACTGCCTTATTTTTATACAAGGCTCATATTATTCTCCCAACCCCAAGCAAAGCCTTTATAAGTTTTAATCCAACTTTCAAGACTTTGTATTTTTATTTCTCCGACATTGTGAGCGACCATACCATTTCAAATATAGATATGCAACATATGGACTATAACACTCAAGTATATAAATAACACTACTTATATAAGCGACTATAAACAGATTTAGTTAAGTTACAAATAATAATTTTAAAAAATTCTAATCATTCTTTCAATTTAAATGGTATTATTACAAAAAATCCGACAAATGTCATAAATCAAAAATATATGATAAATAGTTCAAAAATCTCAAAAATTTTAAACCAATATAATTATTAGTTATCCTTTATTTATTATTTTAATTATTTATTTTCAATTATCATATTTTCGCTATTTTGTCAACAGAAAATGCCTAAATGCAGAAAAATACGGCACAATTGCAAAAAAATTGATTAAACGAGTCAAAATTTATCGACTTTTGGCTTATGAACAATCATAATAAAATCAGATAATTTTGGAGGTTTTATTATGATAAAGATAGAAAAAGAAACGAAAGATTACATTGCAGTTTGCAGTGACTTAAAAGGACTGAGTGCATTAACGATAAAAGCGTATAAAATTGATTTAAAACAATTTTGTTCATATATGCAAGGCAAAGATTGCTTTAGCAAGAATGAGCTAAACAAATACATAAACTCACTTCATCAGGATTACAAACCTAAGACTGCAAAGCGAAAAATTGCTTGCGTGAAAGCATTTTACAGGTATATGGAAATTGAGGACATTATTGAAATCAATCCTTTTCGCAAAATCACGCTAAAATACAAAGAGCCGATTACTTTACCAAAAACTATCCCGATTGAAAATATAAAAAGCATTTTGAAATTTGCTTATTTACAGCTTGACAATTCAAAAAGCAGTTATCAATATAAATCGACATTGAGAAATGCTATAATCATTGAATTATTATTCTCAACCGGAATGAGGGTATCGGAAATCAGCAATTTAAAAAGAAAAAGCCTTGACCTAAACAGCAACACAATATACATTTACGGCAAAGGCTCAAAGGAACGGATAATGTGTATTGCTAATGTTAAAATATCAAGACTTTTAAGTGAATATATTAAAATTTGTGATTGCGATAGCGATTATGTTTTCATCAACAAATTAGGAAACAGGTATTCAGAGCAATCTATCAGGAATATGATAAGCGATTATGCCAAAAGGAGCGGAATTGATTTACATATTACGCCGCATATGTTCAGGCATACTTTTGCTACTGCACTTATGGATGAAAATGTAAACATAAGATATATTCAGCAGCTTCTCGGTCACAGCTCGATTACGACTACTCAAATTTATACCCACATCAGCACAAATAAAATTCGTCATATTCTTGAGGAAAATCATCCGAGAAATAAGATGAATTTGTAACACTCCCCTATTGCCTATTTAACGGCATTTTTGCTTGACGCAAAAAATACTTCGCAGAAGGTAAATTTGCGTAAATTTACGCAAATCTTTACGCAACTTTTACGCAAAATGGGCTGAAAAGTTATGATATTTTGCGATAAAATACGGCAAGTGAGAAATTCCATAAAAATAGCAAAAACCCGCTAAAACAGTGCGTTTTAACGGGTTGTGATAGGTTATGAAATTTTATTTGAAATTTCGATTAGCCGTTGATTTGCTTTGCGATTTCCTCTGCGAAGTTTTCTTCTCTCTTCTCAAGGCCATCGCCCTTCATCATTCTGATAAAGCCGTTAAGTTTAATCTCTGTGCCGAGTTCCTTAGCAACTGAAGCTACATAGCCCTTAACGTCGCCCTGGAAAAGATCACTTCTTACGAATTCCTGGTCAACAAGGCAGTTTTCTTTATAATACTTGCCCATCTTACCTGCAGCAATCTTTGCAAGAACTGCTTCAGGCTTAGAAGCCATCTTAGGGTCTTCCTTCATCTGAGCTGCAAGAATAGTCTTTTCATGCTCAACAACCTCAGCAGGAACTGAAGCCTCGTCAAGATAAGCAGGGCTCATAGCAGCAATCTGCATAGCAACATTCTTACCCATAGCATCAAATTCAGCAGTAGCTGCCTTTGACTCATCAGCAACGTCGAAACCAACCATAACGCCTACTGAGCCGCCGCCGTGAATATATGTTGAAACAATACCGTCCATTCTCTCAAAACGACGAACTTTCATATTTTCGCCGATTGAAAGGACAAGGTCATTAAGAGTTTCTGTAACTGTTCTGTCTGTGCCGTCGAACTTTTCTTCCTTAAGAGCCTCAACGTCAGCAGGGTTTGTTGCAAGGATAGTCTTTGCAACGCCTTCAACGAAGCTCATAAATTTCTCGTTCTTAGCAACGAAGTCTGTTTCTGAGTTTACTTCTACTACAACACCCTTCTTAGCTTCAGCATCATAATAAGGAAGAACTACACCCTCAGCAGCAATTCTTGTTGCCTTCTTTGCAGCAGCTGCAAGACCTCTTTCACGAAGAAAGTCAACAGCCTTATCCATATCGCCATCAGCCTCAACAAGAGCCTTCTTACATTCCATCATACCAACGCCGGTCTTCTCACGAAGAGCCTTTACGTCCTGAGCTGTAAATGCCATTATATTATCCTCCTAAAAATAGTTATATGTTATATTAAATTATTCAGCAGCCTCTTCGCTTGCTTCTTCTGTAGCAGCTTCTTCTGCTGTGTCGTTACCGTCTCTACCCTCGATAACTGCGTTTGCAATAGCGCCTGCGATAAGCTTTACTGCACGGATAGCGTCATCATTACCAGGGATAACGTAGTCGATTTCATCAGGGTCACAGTTTGTATCAACGATAGCTACGATTGGTAAACCAAGCTTCATAGCCTCTGATACAGCGATTCTTTCCTTACGTGGGTCAACGATAAACATTGCGTCAGGAATCTTCTTCATCTCTGTGATACCGCCAAGGTACTTCTCAAGCTTCTCGATTTCAAGCTCAAGACCAACAACTTCCTTCTTAGGAAGAAGGTCAAATGTGCCGTCCTCTCTCATAGCCTTAAGCTGAGCAAGACGAGCAACTCTGCCACGGATAGTCTTGAAGTTTGTAAGCATACCGCCAAGCCATCTTGCATTAACATATGGCATAGCGCAACGCTCAGCCTCTTCCTTAACTGACTCCTGAGCCTGCTTCTTTGTACCTACGAAAATGATTGATCCGCCTTCTGCAGCGAGGTCACGAACGAACATATAAGCCTCATCAAGCTTCTTAACTGTTTTCTGAAGGTCGATGATGTAAATGCCGTTACGCTCTGTGAAGATGTATTCAGCCATTTTAGGGTTCCATCTTCTTGTCTGGTGTCCAAAGTGAACACCTGCTTCTAAAAGCTGTTTCATTGAAACTACGTTTGCCATTATTATTTCCTCCTTTAAGGTTAATTCCTCCACACCAAGTATGGCAAAAGCCCATAAAAATCACCTAAGGCTTAACTCATGTGTGTGCGTATTCGCTTGTATTTCTACGAATGCTGGGATATTATAACAAAAAAGGCTTGAAAAATCAAGCCTTTTTTCAATATTATTTGGTTTTTACAGTCTTAATCTTTGACCATTTTCCATAGTAGGTTTTATTTCTTCCGTTAATCTTTACAGTAAATGATTTTTTTCTGAAACCATTTTATAAATATTAGCCGTTGGCGGAGTTATTTGCGTTATCAAGTACGGTATCAATCGCAAGAACGACTGCGAGAGCGGTTATTTCGTCGGTATCATCTGAAATATCAAGCTCATACGTATCGCCCCAGCTCATCCATGCCTTATGAATTGAAACGATTTCATCATTGCCCGAAGTGATAACATAATCGTGGGAGAACAGGTCGCCGTCAACGTCCCAGCCCAAGCCATCAACATAATACTTAGGTTTAAAAAGAGTAAGCTGCTTAACTATTTCCGCAACCTCCTCGCCGCCGACCTCAACGGTAAACTTAGGCATAAAGGTCAAAAGCTTTTGGCGGACAAAGGCGACCTCATTATTATTTATATCATATATATGCAGTTTCCTGCCGAGAGTTAAAATTTCCCCCTCAACAAAATATCTGTCATTGCCGTTTTCATCCTTAATTGAAAACTTAGCGCCGATTGAAAATACCTTTTGTTTAATATAAAGCTTCATATTTTTCTCCTATTTTATATATAGCTTCATAACCTGCGCCCTTGCCTTATCCTCTAAATCATCATCAAGAGGCTCAAGTGTGCAAGAGCCGTATTTATTTTTAACTGCCAAGGAAATAAGCAAATCTGCAAGTTGCGGATTTTTAGGCAAAACAGGACCGTGAGAATATGTGCCGAAAGTGTTTTTATACCTGACACCCTCTGTGCCATCCTCGCCGTTATTGCCGCAGCCTTTAATCATTTTGCCGAGTGGCTCAACACCCTTGCCGAGATAAGTTCTGCCGCTGTGGTTTTCAAAGCCGACAACCTCTATTCCCTCTTTTGTTTTATAAGCAAAATTACCTATCATACGTTCCTCTTTGCCCTCGGTATAAAAATCAAGAGCGCCGATATATTCAAGCATTTTGCCGTCATAAGTTTTATAATATTTGCCGAGCATTTGGTAGCCGCCGCAGATAGCAAGCATAACCTTGCCCGAATCAACAGCACGTTTAATTTCCTTATCCTTGCCCTTTTTCAAGTCCTCAAGCAAAACGTCCTGCTCAAAGTCCTGACCGCCGCCGATAAATAAAATATCGTAATCGTCGGCATTAAAGGATTTACCCATAGTAATTCTGTCAACCTGAGTAGAAATACCACGAAGTTCCATTCTTTTAGTAAGTGCAATAATATTACCTCTGTCGCCGTAGAGATTGAGCATATCGGGATAAAGGTGTGCAATTTTAATCATCATTCCCAAAAGTCCTTACCTCCAAGTCTTTTAGCGATTACCGGGCGCATAGCCATCATTGAGGTATAAGTCGGAACAATATAAACGTCCCTGCCTTGACTTGTTGCAATATCAACAAGTTTATTATAATCCTCGTTTTCAATAATCTTAATTTCTCTGTTTCCTACGCCCTCATATTTAACACGAACTGCCATATCATAGCAGCGCTTGCCCGTAACGTAAATTTCTTTAACATTAACCTTTTCAAATATTCCGGCAAAATCGACGTCCCAAATCCAGCTTATATCTCTGCCGTCTGCGGCATTATCGTTAAGCGAAAGAATGAGGGTAAAATCATCATCGATATTTTTAAGGAAATTCATAGTTTGGCTGAAGCCTGCCGGATTTTTAACAAGAATAAGATTAACTGTATTATCGCCTGCTTTGAAATGTTCCATTCTGCCGAAAGCGCCGTTGAAATGTTCAATAGCGTCAATAACGGTTTTTTCATCAATGCCGAATGCGGTAAGAGCAGCGGCACAACCGATAGCATTATAAATATTATAAGCGCCGCCGATATTAACTCTGATTATATTTCTGTCGCCGTTGAGATTTGCAACAACAACGGAGTGGTCGTTTTTCATTTCCTCTACGCTTTCAACCGCAAAATCGGGCTGAGGTCTTTTATAGCCGCAGTTAGGGCAAACAAAGCCGCCGAGGTGACCGTAGGTGTGATAAGTATAATCATACTCGTGCTTACAAAAGATGCAATACTTGGCATCGCTGATTTCAGGTGCTTTTGCATTCTTATCAAAAGGAACATTAACGCCGAAAGTAATAATTTTATTCGGGATTTCCTTAGACATTGAATAGGTAAGTGAGCAATCGGCATCAAGGCAAACTATAGCATTAGGTAGATTTTTAACAGATTCCTTAATAGCATTTAATGTATGGGTAACCTCGCCGTAGCGGTCAAGTTGGTCACGGAAAACATTGGTTACAAGAATAACGTCGCAGTGAATATATCTTGAAACCTCTTTAAATGCGTTTTCATCACATTCAATAATGGCATAATCCTTTTTGCATTTGCCCGTGATTGTTGAATTCATAATAAACGAAGCGGTAACGCCCGTGATAAGATTAGCACCCGATTTATTGATAAAATACGACTTACCCGCCTTTTTGAGTCCCTCTTCAAGAATACGGCAGGACGTGGTTTTACCGTTAGTACCCGTAACTACAATAACCTTAGTATTTTCAGACAAATCCTTTAAAACATTTCTTTTAACTTTGAGTGCGACCTTGCCGGGCATGGAGGTTGCACCCCTGCCAAGCTTATGCAACACAAAGGTAACAATTCTGCAAACAAGACAGCTTAAAAAAACTCGCATTTCTCTCTTCCTTTTCTGTTTGATATCAAATCAATTTTAAACTAAAGGCGATATCAAGTCAATAACTATATTGATTTTTATTTTAATTAATATTATTTTATGATATACTTTATATTATGAGGTATAGCTATGGAATATTTAAGTTTTAACAAGTATTTAAAAGATAAATTCGGTCAAAAGGTATATAAAATCAGCTTAGACGGCGGCTTCACCTGCCCAAACCGTGACGGAAAAACAGGCACACGAGGCTGTATTTTTTGCTCCAAAGGCGGAAGCGGAGATTTTGCCGAGAGCAGAAAAATGAGCATAACAGAGCAAATTGAAAGTGGGAAGAAAAAAGTAGAAAAGAAAATAAAAAGCGGCAAATATATTGCATATTTTCAAGCCTTTACAAACACGTATGCGCCTGTTGAAATGCTCAGGCAAAAATATGAGGAAGCAATTAATCACCCTGACATTGTTGCGCTTTCAATTGCGACAAGACCGGATTGCTTAGGCGATGACGTGCTAAGACTTCTTGATGAAATGAACAAAATAAAGCCCGTTTTCGTCGAATTAGGGCTACAAACCATTCACCAAAAAAGTGCAAAATACATAAGGCGAGGCTACGATTTAAGCGTTTATGATAAGGCAGTAAGGGATTTAAAGAAAATCGGTGTAAACGTTGTTGTTCACGTAATCTTAGGACTTCCAAATGAGAGCGAAAACGATATGCTTGAAACGGTTAAATACGTTTGCGAAAGCGGTGCAAACGGAATTAAATTACAACTTTTGCACGTAATTGACGGTACAGACCTTGCAAAGGATTATGAAAAAGGGCTTTTCAAAACGCTTGAATTTGACGAATACGTAAATCTTATTGTAAAATGCGTTAAAATTATACCAAAGGATATTGTTATTCACAGGTTGACGGGTGACGGAGCAAAAAAAGATTTGATTGCACCGCTTTGGTCAGCGGATAAAAAGAGAGTTTTAAATGCGATTAACAAGGCGTTGAGGGAAAGTTAATCAAGAACGCTTGCCGGTGCGGAATTTTATTTTGAAGTTAAATAGAAAAGAATATAACAAAAGACAGCCTAAAAAATCAGGCTGTCTCAGCGTGTAGAAAAAGTCCAATTACAAATTTCTACACGCTGTAAGACTTTGAGAAAGTGAGATAAATTTCGTATTTTGCGAGCGGGTGCTGTACGTTGGTACTGCCCCCGAGCAAAAGACGGAAAGTG
>OLWZ01000641.1_pt1 | contig 19448 bp, 15 predicted proteins | sample 1674011 | NCBI WGS metagenome assembly OLWZ01 (sample SAMEA103958137, study PRJEB25191) | human gut metagenome | biome: human-associated habitat [ENVO:00009003]; feature: intestine environment [ENVO:2100002]; material: feces | place: Germany | collected 2013/2015 | reverse complement strand
ACGGGATGAGCGAAGCGAACCTCCAGAGGTCCCCCCCCCCCCCTCCGGGGCGCATCCAAACCACTGCCAAAACGCGCCAGTCAAAGTCCTACGTCGGGATGCGGCCACGGGGTCTTTTATAACTCATTGATAATCAGATAGTATTTTAACAAGAGCGTGGAAACGCAGCCAAAAAAAGTCCACGTTTCCACGCTCCGTTTTATAACTCATTGATAGCCAACGCTTCCGAAAATCAAGCGTGGCCGCGCCCCGACAGTCGCTTACAGACCTCCCGACAGTCGCTTACGAGCATTCCGACAGACCTCCCGACGAGCATCCGGACAGGGACAGGGCCTGGCTAGGTGGCTGATGGCGTAGAAGCGGACTTGGCGAGATGGAGGGCTTTTTATAGCCCCTTCCCACGAAGCGCCCAGGCCTGGCATTCCAGGGGGGGGAGGGCCTGTGAAAACGCCATTCAAGCCATCTAAGCCATCACGCCACGCCACGCCACGCCATCCCCACCAGCTACTCCATCAACTTCTTGTACTTGAATCTCTTAGGCTCCTCATCGCCCAGACGCTTCTTCTTGTTCTCCTCGTACTCGGAATAAGTACCCTCGAAAAAATAAACCTGGGAATCACCCTCGAACGCAAGGATATGTGTAGCGATACGGTCCAGGAACCAGCGGTCGTGGGAAATCACCACGGCACAGCCGGCGAAATTCTCGAGACCCTCCTCCAGGGCACGTATAGTGTTGACATCCACGTCATTGGTAGGCTCGTCGAGCAGAAGGACATTGCCCTCATCCTTGAGCGTGAGCGCCAGATGCAGCCTGTTTCTTTCACCACCTGAAAGAACCCCGCAAAGCTTCTCCTGGTCGGAACCGGTGAAATTGAAACGCGACACGTATGCACGAGCATTTACATCCCTCTTGCCCAGCCTGATCCAGTCTGAACCATCCGCAATCGTCTGGAACACAGTCTTGTCCGGATCAATGCTCTTGTGCTGCTGGTCCACGTAAGCCAGCTTCACGGTCTCGCCGATGGTGATCTCGCCGCTGTCCGGCTGCTCCAGACCCATTATGAGACGGAACAATGTCGTCTTACCGGCTCCGTTAGGACCGATTACACCGACGATGCCGGCAGGCGGAAGAACGAACGAAAGATGCTCGAACAGCAACTTGTCGCCGTACGCCTTCGAAACATCATTGAAAAGAATGACCTTGTTGCCGAGCTTCGGACCGTCCGGAATGTAGATTTCGAGATTCGCCTCCTTCTCCTTGCCGTCCTGGCTGGCGAGCTTCTCATACGCGCCGAGTCTGGCCTTCGACTTCGCGTGACGGGCCTTCGGAGCCATTCTGACCCACTCCAGTTCTCGTTCCAATGTCTTTCTGCGCTTGCTTTCCTGTTTCTCTTCCATCTCCAGACGCTTGGTCTTCTGCTCCAGCCATGAAGAATAATTGCCCTTCCAAGGAATGCCCTCACCTCTGTCAAGCTCCAGAATCCAACCCGCCACGTCATCGAGGAAGTAACGGTCATGGGTAACTGCGATGACAGTACCCTTATACTGCTGAAGATGAGCCTCCAGCCACTGGATACTCTCCGTGTCGAGGTGGTTGGTCGGCTCGTCGAGGAGAAGCACGTCAGGCTGCTGGAGAAGCAGACGGCAAAGCGCCACCCTACGCCTTTCACCACCGCTCAATGTGGCAATCTTCGCATCAGAAGGCGGACACTGGAGCGCGTCCATCGCCCTTTCCAGCTTCGAATCGATTTCCCAGCCGCCGCAATGCTCTATTTTCTCGGTCAGTTCGCCCTGTCTTTCAATGAGTTTGTTCATCTCGTCATCACTCATCGGCTCGCAGAACTTCATGTTCACTTCCTCATACTCCTTGAGCACGTCCATAATCTCCTGAACGCCCTCCTGAACCACCTCCAGGACCGTTTTCTCCGGATCCATCTGAGGCTCCTGCTCCAGGTAGCCGACGCTGTACCCCGGGGCCCAGACTACCTCTCCCTGATAGCTCTGCTCGACTCCGGCAATGATTTTCATCAATGTCGATTTACCGGAACCGTTCAGACCGATGATGCCGATCTTCGCTCCGTAAAAGAATGATAGACAGATGTCTTTAAGTATAATTCGATTGCTCGATGGGAGGACCTTTCCTACCCTGTTCATGGAAAAGATGATCTTCTCGTCTGCCATTTCGGATATATCTTATATGAAGCACGCGAGTACGGCTCCCTGCCGTGCCGGGTTAATAAAAATTGTCAATGCCGTAGTCCGCAAAGATACGAAGGAAATCGCGATTTATTCCTATATTTGTCGGTTCAATGAAGTTGATTATGGAGCAGAAAAAGAAGAAATTATATCCGATGAAGTTCCGTCCTGTGGCAGAACGCGCCGAATGGGGCGGAAACTGGTTCATCGGCAAGATGGGAAAAACATATACTGAACAGGTCGAGGCCGGATTGTCCGGAGCAGGGAAGAAGAAATATGTCGAGATGCCGTTGACCAAGACGGACAAGATAGGGGAGAGCTGGGAACTTGCCGACCTGGGATTCCGTGACTCCGAAGTCGTGGGCGGCTGGCTGGAAGGCAGCACCATCAGCGAAATCCTGGAAACATACCTCGAAGACATTGTCGGAGAAAACTCCTACGCCCGTTTCGGACGCCAATTCCCGCTGATGGTCAAGCTTCTGGACGTCGAAGGCAGGACGCCGCTCATGGTATGTCCAGACGATGAGATAGCAGCGCAGCGTTACGACACCCTCGGCAAGGTGAAACTCTGGCATGTGCTTGATGCTGAGCCCGGTTCGAAGCTTTACATGGGCCTCCGTGAGGAAATCTCCGCGACGGAACTATATGAAAGATGCCACAACGGGACGCTGGAGGATGTGCTCAACGTGGTGACTCCGCACAAAGGCGATTCATACCTCATTCCATCCGGTCTCATGCACGCGGCAGCCGGCGGTGTGGTGATTGCCGAAATCGCCGAATCCTCCGACCTGGACTTCAAGATTTACAACTGGGGAGATGCCGTCATGACAAGTGCCGCATCTTTCACTTATGACCCTTCCGGCGCCGGACGCGATGCTTCCAAAAAGAGCACACGCCGTAACCTGATGGATGACGTAATGTCTGATACTGAGGAACTTTCACTCGAAGCAGCCTTCGATTTCGTGAATCTGGGCGGGTACGACACGGCATTGACAATCCCTGCCGGCGGGCACTCCGACAAGGTGCATGACCTCCACGTGAAATCCGCTGCCGCTCCGGACGCCTCCGCTGGCAAGGTGACGGACAAACTCGTGTCAATCAGGGAGTTCACCGTGACGAAAATCGCGCTGAAAGACGCCCTGCACATCGACACCGGCACCTCCGACGCCTTCCTCATATACGTTTGTACCTCCGGTTCAGCCGCCGTCCAGATTCAGAAACAGGACTCCGGAATCGACAAATATGATGTCAATGCCGGTGAACTTCTCCTGATACCGGCCGAGTTGACCGACTTCTTCATCGTTCCCCAGGACAGGGATACCGTCCTTCTCGAAGCCACGATTGAGCCATACGAGGAAGAAGACGGGTATATCGACCCGTCCGTCGAGGCCAAACTCCCGGAAGACGACGCCGATGACCGTTTTGTCAATGATGGCGGCACGAAAGCCTCTGTCGAGGATTTGCTCCGTGCTAACATGAAAAAAGCCAAAGACTGGCCGTTGAATTAATTCGTCTATTATGGAAGAAGTAAGAATCGACAAATATTTATGGGCAATCCGGGCCTTCAAGACCAGGAGCGAGGCGACCGAAGCATGCAAGGGTAACCGCGTGAAGGTCAATGGCTCCGATGCGAAGCCCTCCAAGATGATCCGTATCGGCGACAGCATCGAAGTGCGCAAGGCCGCCATACATTTCACCTATAAGGTCATTGGTCTGATAGAAAATCGTGTAGGGGCGCAGCTGGTGCCCCAATACGCGGAAAACCTTACGCCGCAGTCCGAATTGGATAAAATGAAAGCTCCGGTGGAGACATTCTTCGTCAAGCGCGACCGTGGTGCCGGGCGACCTACCAAGAAAGACCGACGCACCATCGACGCCATGTGGGGAGAGATTGATTTCAATGCCGAATTGCCTGACGACCCGCCGGGATATGAAGACATTGACATGTAATGGATGAAAATAAACCCCGGCTCTTCGGTTAAATCGAGTCGGGGTTTATTTTTCGTAAATGCGAAACGGCAAAGATTTTATTTCAAATACTTCTTCGCCTGCTCTGCGATTAATTCCGCATCATCGAAATAATTGATACGCATTGCATTGCGGACCTCATCCAAAGTCTTGGCGGCAGTTTCGCGAGCCTTCTCGGTGCCCTTCTTCAGGATATTGAACACCTCTGGGATATCCTGCTCGAACTCATGACGCCTTGCACGGATCGGATCGAGTCTCTTGTTAAGGACGCTGTTCAGGAACTTCTTGCAGGTTCCGTCACCGATGCCGCCCTTTACATACTGCTCCTTGAGCTCTTCCAAGCTGTGGAACTCAGGCCAGAACTCTGCGAAATCCTCAGGTGAACTGAATGCGTCAATGTATGTAAATACGGCATTGCCCTCAAGATGGCCCGGCTCGTCCTGGCTCATTCTCGGTTCGCCGTTCGACATCTTCTTCACCTTCTTCCATACGGTCGCCGCATCATCGCTCAAGTAAATGCAGTTGCCGAGAGATTTGCTCATCTTGGCCTTGCCGTCAGTTCCCGGAAGTCTCATACATACGCAGTTCTGAGGAAGCAGGATTTCAGGCTCCACGAGCACCTCACCGTAGATGCTGTTGAACTTGCGGACGATTTCGCGGGTCTGCTCCAGCATCGGCTCCTGGTCCTCGCCGGCCGGCACGATTGTGCCCTTGAATGCGGTAATGTCCGCAGCCTGGCTGACAGGGTAGCAAAGGAATCCTGCAGGAAGCGAATTCTCGAACTCCCTCATCTGGATTTCGGACTTCACGGTAGGATTTCTCTGAAGCCTGGCCACTGTCACGAGATTCAGGTAATAGAATGTCAGCTCGGTAAGCTCAGGAATCATGGACTGTATGAACAATGTGCATTTGTTCGGGTCGATGCCGCATGAGAGGTAGTCCAATGCCACCTCGATGATGTTCTGACGTACCTTCTCCGGGTTGTCGTAATTGTCCGTAAGTGCCTGTGCGTCAGCGATAAATACGAACATCTTGTCGTAATCGCCAGCGTTCTGAAGTTCGACTCTGCGTCTCAATGAACCGACGTAGTGTCCCAGATGCAACTTGCCTGTCGGCCTGTCGCCTGTCAAAATGACTTTTTCCATATCGTAATATCTTTATATTCCAATGTTTTTGTGCGTCTCCTGACTTCGGAGCCAAGCAATCCCCAAAGATACTAATTTATCACGAATAAACCGCCGCTTTCCTCATGATTCGCCTCTCTCAGGCATCCAGTCCTTTCCAAGTTCGCCTCTCATCTTCCCTTACCTCGCCCGTCCTGACACACTGTGTCTAGTCCTGAGAAAAGTTTACCGATATTGAACAATAAGTAGTTAGTAGGGTGTGGAGTGTAACCACCTTACTGTTAAACGATTAACCATTTTCAGAGTTGTCGATATGCAAACTCTGAAAATGGTTAACTATCTATAGCATAATGCTTTACGCACCACGCCAAATGTCACGGTCGCTCTATTTCTTGAAGAACCTGTTGTAGAGTCCCAGGAAGCCGGCTCCGTGACGGGCCTCGTCCTTCGCCATCTCGTGGACGGTGTCATGGATAGCATCGTAGTTGAGCTGCTTTGCCTTGGTAGCGATGGCGAGCTTGCCCTCGCATGCACCAGCCTCAGCCTCAATGCGTTTCTCGAGATTGGTCTTGGTATCCCATACTACATCACCGAGAAGCTCTGCAAATTTCGCTGCGTGCTCGGCCTCTTCGAAAGCATATCTCTTGAAAGCCTCTGCGATTTCCGGATAGCCCTCACGCTCTGCCTGACGGCTCATTGCCAGATACATGCCGACCTCGGTGCACTCGCCGGTGAAATGAGCCTCCAGACCCTCATGAATCTCAGGGTCGCAACCTTTGGCAACGCCTACTACATGTTCGCAGGCCCAGCTTCTCTGGCCTTCTTCCTTTACCTCGACGAATTTGTCAGCCTTTGCATGGCATACAGGGCACTCTGCCGGTGGATTCTCACCTTCGTAAACGTAACCGCATACGAGACATCTGAATTTCTTTTTCATAATATTTCTCCTTTTAATTTGTTGTATATTAATATTTCCGTTGTTCTAATTTAGAAAAATTCTAAATCCAAGAGCAAAGTTAGCAATCTTTCTCCAATATGCAAGCCTTAACGCAAATTTTTTAACAATAATCGTCCCGAACTCTTGATAACGCCTCTCAAGAACCGTATATTTGTATCTCGTAACCATGTTGTTCTTATGACCCCATTTCTAAGGCAAGTTGCCCGGCATTACTACGATGCCGCCGATAATATCAGCAAACTCTGTTTCATCTTCCCCAACAGGCGTTCCATGGTGTTTTTCAACAAATGGATTGCCGGGTGCGTGAAAGATGCACCTCATCCGAAGCCCGTCATTGCCCCGGCAGCATTGACGATGAACGAATTTTTCTATCGCGTCAGCGGTGCGGCCGCGACCGACAGGGTGAACCTCCTTCTGGAACTGTACGATTGTTATAAAGCATTGAACAGCAAGGCGGAGCCTTTGGACGATTTCATATTCTGGGGCGACGTGATATTGAGCGATTTCGACGATACGGACAAATATCTCGCCGACCCGAAACGGCTTTATACGAATGTCGCGGACTTCAAGGAAATCCAGGACACCTATTCTTATCTGTCGCCGGAACAGCTCGAAGCGATACGGCATTTTATAAGCCATTTCCGGAAAGGCGGCAAGCTTACCGTCAATCTGGATGCCGAAAACCCCGATGTAAAGGAACGCTTCCTGATGATTTGGAACCTGCTTTATCCGCTCTACCGGAACTTCAACAAGACATTGGAAGAGAAGGGGATGGCGTATGAAGGTATGGCATATAGGGAATTTGCGGAAAGGCTGAAAACGGAAAGCGCCGTCGATATCCTTGCCGACAGCTTCCGTGACACGGAAAAGTTCGTGTTCGTGGGACTCAACGCATTGAACGAATGCGAGAAAACGGCGATGCGCAAGATGCGTGATGCAGGGATCGCGGAGTTCTGCTGGGACTTTTCTTCGGCAATGCTGCGCGACCCTATGAACCGCTCCTCGATGTTCATGTCGCAGAATGTCATGGAATTTCCGCAGGCCTTCACATTGGATGACGGACCATCCGACAAGGCGGCATTGGCCGAAGGCCCGGCAATTCATGTCCTGAGTGTGCCGTCGGCGGTGGGACAGGCGAAGTATCTGCCTGAAATATTGCAGAAAATCGCTGCGGAAAAGACCGGCGGAGACCTCTCCGGGGTCGGAAACCTGGATGTGCCCGGTGCCGATACGGCCATTGTGCTCCCCGACGAGGGCCTCCTGATACCGCTCCTGAACACGATACCGTCGGAAATCGGCAATGTGAATGTCACGATGGGCTACCCGATGTCGGGCAGCGAGGTCTATGCGCTCATGAACAATGTAGCCGCCCTCCAGCTCCATATCCGCAAGACTAAATCCGGCTGGTCATTCTACCACAAGCAGGTCTGGTCGATTTTCTCATCCGGTCTGCTCAATGCGGTTCTGGATGACGATGCCAAGGAACGGATTGCGAAAATCAAAGCCGAGGCGCGGTACTATATTCCGCAGTCCGACCTCTCCGGAATCTGGCCTTTTGATCTGATATTCAAGCCGGTAATCGCAGATCCCAAGGCAGCTGACGCCGGACAGATACGCAATTTCTGCTCATATCAGCTGGAACTCCTCAGTGAAATCGGAGCGAAGATTTCCGGCATGGAAGGCATGGCCCTGGAGACGCATTTCGCCAAGCAGTACTACCTCTCCGTCAACCGTCTTAAATCGCAGTCCCTGGCCATTCTTCCGATGACGTATGTCAGTCTGTTGCAGCAGCTTATAGGCGGTATTTCGGTTCCTTTCAAGGGCGAGCCGCTGAAGGGCCTCCAGATCATGGGCCCTCTCGAAACCAGGTCGATGGACTTCACGAACCTCATTGTCCTGTCCTGCAACGAAGGCATCTTCCCGCGCAGGAGCGTGAGCTCGTCTTTCATCCCGCCTGAACTCCGGAAAGGTTTCGGACTCCCGACATACGAAAACCAGGATGCGGTCTGGGCATACTATTTCTTCCGCATGATCCAACGCGCTGAAAATGTGTGGCTTCTGTACGATTCCCGCACCGACGGCCTGAAATCCGGCGAGGAAAGCCGCTATATAAAACAGCTGACTTTCCAATACAAATACCCGAAGATGACCCGCGAAGCCGTGAAATACCGCATCGGGATGCCGTCCGACGAGACCGCCATCGAAAAGACCGCCGAGGACCTCGAACGTATCAGGACAATGACCTATTCCGTGTCGTCGCTCCAGCGTTATCTCGCCTGTCCGGCGCAATTCTACTACGGCTCGGTGAAGAAACTCCAGCCTGAGTCAGAAGTCTCAGAATCAATGGATTCCAGCATGGTCGGCTCCGTTTACCACGACACGATGTACGCCCTGTATCTCGGCGGCGTCGCCCTCGACCCCGAGTTCGATATGGACAGGAAAAATGTTCAGGCCAATGTCCGTGAACCGTTGAAGGAAATCACGCGCGAATACATTGACAGGCTGATCGCGGAAAAGGACAGCATCATCAGGCTGAAAGTTCGCGCGCTCATCCGCAGGCAGCTCAATGCCGAAGAGGTGGCGGGACGTAACCTGGTGCTGGAGAACGTCATAAACCAATACGTCCTGAAGACATTGGAAAAGGACATTGAACTGATGCGGGAAAATAAGGTAGACAGATTTCAGATCCGGGGGCTGGAGCTGGAGAAATGGTGGACGTTCGATGGCTTCAAGTTCGTGGGCTACATCGACAGGATGGACAGCTTCGAGCCCGGAGTGGTGCGTATAGTCGATTACAAGACCGGAAAGGTCGAGGACGAAGACATCAATATAAATAAGGAAAATGCCCCTGCGATAGCGGAAACCCTTTTCGGCGTGGATGTGAAAAACCGCCCTTCCAAGGCGCTCCAGTTGTTCCTCTACGACCGTTACGTGGAAAAGGATGTCAGTGACGAGGCTGTGGAAAATGTGATTTATCCGGTGCCCAAGTTATTCAATTCCGGTATTTTGTCTTCTTCGGAATGCAAGGAATTCGATGACTTGGTAACGGGAAAACTGAAAGAACTTTTCAAGGAATTGTCTGCCCCGGAGGTCGGATTCCGCAGGACGACCGACACGGCAATCTGCGGATGGTGTGATTTCAGGAAAATTTGCGGAAGATAGGAGATAGGACATAGGACATGATCAAGATACTTAAAGCATCGGCAGGCTCCGGAAAGACGTTCAGCCTGGCAAAAGAATATATCAGCATTCTGCTTGGAAGCGGTGACCCTTACGCTTACCGCCACATCCTGGCAGTGACGTTTACCAACAAGGCGACGGACGAGATGAAGCAGCGTATCCTGAAAGAACTGGATGTGCTTGCCTCCGACCCGGCCGGGTCCAATTATATAGAAGACATTGTTGCCGGCTCCGGAAAAAGCACCGGGGAAATATCAGCATTGTCCCGCAAACTTCTCTTCAATGTTCTGAACGATTACAGTGCGTTCTCTGTCAGCACGATAGACCACTTCTTCCAGCGGACATTGAAAGCGTTCTCGCGCGAAATCGGGCAGTTCGCATCCTATCAGGTCGAACTGGACAAGAATTCATTGGTCACGGAAAGCGTGGACAGGATTCTCGATGCCCTCACGGAAGACAACAGCGCCCTCCTGTCCTGGCTGACCGAAAGCGTGAGCGAGCAGCTCCTCAAGAACGGAAAGTTCTCATTGGACAAGGAACTGTACGAGACGGCAATAGCGATGAAGAGCGAAGAGCATCGCGAACTCGTTGAAAGATACGGCATTGACGAAGACAATGCGTGTTCGAAAAGCGTGTTGGCGGGATTGAAGAAAGGCTGTGCCGCCATTGTCAATGATTTCCAGACGGAGGTCCGCGATGCCGCAAAAGCCGTCAAGGCCGCCATGGGGAATGTCAATGCTGATGACTTCAACGGTAAATTCATGAAAGCTGTGGACGGTTATGCGGACAAGCCTGATGGTGAACCTGTTGCACGTCCTACCGATGCCTTCATGAAGAAAGCCGCCGACAAGGAACTCTGGTTCGCGAAAACCAAGGCTGCGTCACTTTTGCCGCTGGTGGACGGGAAACTGGACTTGCCGCTGGATAAGTTCATATCGCTTTTCGGATGGCGATATAAGGAATACCGCACGGCGCAAATCCTTCAGGCCCAGATATATTCGCTCGGTCTCAGCCGGGAAATCAATGATTCGTTCAATGACCTGAAACGGGAAAAGAACGTGCTCAGCCTGGACGACTCGAACACCATATTGAAGGGCATCATTGACGGTAGCGATACTCCTTTCATCTATGAGAAAATCGGGGTACGCTACGACCACTTCCTTCTGGACGAGTTTCAGGACACCTCCAATATCCAGTGGGAAAATTTCCGTCCGTTGATTGCGGACAGTGATGCTGCCGGCAACGGAAATCTTATCGTGGGCGACGTGAAACAGAGCATATACAGGTGGCGCAATTCCGATTGGAACCTGTTGAATACCAAGCTGAAGGCGCAGTTCCCTCAGGCGGTGGAAAAGCCGCTGGATTCGAACTGGCGAAGCGTGCGCAATGTCGTGGAGTTCAACAACGGATTCTACCGTTATGCCGCCGGATGTCTGGATGCCATGACCGGCGATGACACCGTCTCCAGAATATATGCTGACGTGGCGCAGAAAGTGAAGGCGAAAGATCCGGCCTCCGGCAATGTCGATGTGCTTTTCTGTGATAAGGATGCCGATTCCGATACCCAGCTGCATGCCGTAATCCGGGAAGTGCGCAGGCTGAAAGGAACCGGAGCGCGAAATTCCGATATCGGTATTCTCGTGAGAACTAACGGTATAGGCGGTCTCATCGCTGCCGAACTCATGCGTAATGACATCCCCGTCATTTCCGACGATTCGCTGGACGTGAAATCCTCCCCGGCAGTCAGACGCCTGGCAGCATTGCTCTCGTACGCGAACAATCCCGCCGACAGCCTTAACTCGTATCTTGCAATGTCCTTGGGCATTGAACCGCCTTCGGAATATCATTCGCTGGTGGACCTTTGCGAATATTTCATCCGTGAAATGAAGGAGGGACATGAAACAGGATTTGAAGGCGAGAAGCCTTATCTTCAGGCGTTTATGGATGTCGTCCAGGATTGGTCTCAGGTGTATGGCAATTCCTTGCAGGATTTCATCACATATTGGGACGCCGCGAATCCCAAGATCAGTTCGCCGGACGATGCCGATGCCGTGCGCATCATAACGATACATAAGTCCAAGGGGCTTGCATTCCCTTATGTGATATTCCCTTATGCCGACAAAATTCCGTTGTACAGGAATGACGTGCACTGGTGCCGTCCGGAAGTGGAGGGGAGCGCGCTGGAATCTGTCGCATCCGGCATTTATCGCGTGAATCTTTCTGCTGACATCGATGATTCGTTGTTCTCGGATAGTTACAAGGCGGAATGGATGATGCAGATGGTGGATGCCCTGAATTTGTTCTACGTGACCACGACACGTGCCGAGAAGGGCATGACGATTATTTCGGAAATGCCGGCCAAGACGTGCTGCAGTTCCGTGGCGGAGGGGGCGTCGTACAAATTCTCGAAGATGTCGCAGATATTATATTGGTATACGCATCTGCCTTCTTCCGGCGGATTCATGAAGGAAATTGCACCTGGAGAGGAAGGCGAGGAACTGCATTATTTCGAGCAGCGTTTCCGCATGGGCGTGCCTTATGAGTTCAAGCATGATAATCAGGAAGATACGGCTCCGGAAATCGAAAACACCCCGTATCAGTCATTCCCGATGAACCCTGAAGAGGGAAAAGCCCGCTTGAAATTCAGTACCGAGGCGGCCGACTTCTTCTCTCCGGAAGGCCGGACCGGAATCGAGGCGTCGGGCAGGCTGAAAGGTATTGTCCTTCATGATATCCTGTCCAAGGTCGCCGTTCCGGAGGATTTGGACAAGGCATTGGAAGACAGCTTCGGAGACGGCAGCATTGACGAAGAAGAAAAGGCTGAGATAGGGTCGATGCTGGCGGAACGGATTGATTCGGCGAAGTCGCGCGGGTGGTTCCCTGACAGCAGGGAGGCTGTTTTCAATGAGACTTCGATAATCGATGCCGACGGCGAGGTCTACAGGCCGGACCGCGTGATTGTCGACGGGGGCAAGGTGACGGTGGTGGATTACAAATTCGGCCGTCATCTGAAGAAATATGAGAAACAGATATCGAAATATGCCGAATTGTACCGTGCAATGGGGTATGAGGACGTTTCTGCGTCGCTTTGGTATGTCGCTGAAGACGAAGTGGTGACCGTTATCTCCGACTGAGGATTGAAGTCGGATGAGCGCATATGGTTCAGTACGCTCTGATAGAAAGCCTTGCCATCTGGATATGAAAAAAGCAGGGCGTTCTGCCCTGCTTTCTGCGATATGTTTCGAACAATGTCGAAAATCAATTATTAGCGCTGATCGTTTGTTGTGGTGTCGCCGTCTGCAGAGATTGAACCATTTGCCGGTTTGACCTCGTCAGTTACAATGTCGATGTTTTTAATCTCATCCTCCCAGTCACCTACGGCAGGTGCCCATTTGATCTCGTCGAGAGAGAAGATAAGGTTGAAAGTATATCTCTTGCCCATTTTCCAGCTGTCGAAAATATCTTTAACCTTGAGAGTCTTAATGTAGGACTCTGAAATGCCATTGAGTGTTACAGTGTATTTGACTTCAATGGTGGCAATATTTTTAGCTTCTGTTACATTCTTGAAGTCCTGAGGCATGTAGATATAGTATGTCTCGTCTGTTTCTGTGACAGGAACATAATCAGTTGCAGAAGTAACTTTGAAATCAGTTGTTGTATAGACTAAAGATGTTCTGATGTCTCCCACTTTACAATAATCCTGTGTGAATTCAACGTCTCCATCTTCTTTATTAAACTGACTATAGTGTCCAGTATGTGCCACGTTATTGAATGTGATTGAATTCAATGTAATAGTTGCACCCGTATATTCTTCTTTTTTCTTTACGGCAAACTGTATTCTGGAGAACTTGTGCTTGAAAAGTGTTGGCACACCATTGAGACTGTAAATCTTTTCATTCTGTGTCTTATCTTTGGCAATCTCGGCAACAAGCAAGTCCAGATTCTTATTATCTTTTAAGTCAATTGTTGCATTAATTCCGTAAGCATTTGGGCTCTTGTGACATACTATAGGATAAGTGTGACCACTATCATACTTAAGATCAAAATTGTTTCGATTCAGTGAATACGCGAAGAATGTAAGATTACCATCCTTTGGCCAGTAGTGTGAAGTTGTCTGGTCTTTCCATACGCTATTGCCATATGAAATGGTAGCTCCTTCACCTTCTTCTTTTCCAATGTATATCTTCGCCTCGGCATGGTTCGCATCCCAGTTCTTTCCGCTAGGCAGATAATAAGCCCAAGAAGCGAACACATTTTTAGTGTCGAAAGCCTGAGGATCAGCCTTTGTCCTAGGGGCAACTTTGTAAGAGATCTCCACGTTCTCGCCTGAAACGGCAGGAACTACCTCATTCTTGGAGCAGGCAGCGAGGGCTGCAACTGCAGAGAAAAGTACAATTAATTTTTTCATGATGTTTATTATTTAATATGTTTATTATATTTCAATTTCCTTATGCTCATCATCCCAGCCGCCTATGACCGGATCATAACCGCCTGATGTCTTGGGCGGGTCAATCTTGATGGTCTCTTCCAAGAGAAGCCAATGATGAAGTACGGCATTGTCGCTCCGGAACAGATCTGAAATATCGAAGGCGTGCCGGAAAACCTTGCCGTCAGTCCTGGTAAGGTCGAAAGTGACCTCGAAGTCATTGACTGAACCTCCGATGCGCCCGAAGGTGTTGAAGACCGCGCAGATGACTGGCGTGCCGTCGTCATCACTCTTCACCATCTTGAACCAGAGCGATGTCTCAGGGACATTGACGCGGGTGTCAGTGGCGATGAAATTCGAGCCGGCCATGCCGCGGAGCAGGGCCTGCGCTCCAGAGACATATTGAAGACTGTCAACCTTTATCTGCAGATACCAGGACTCCACCACTGAACGCGCCTCGGCATGTATGGTATAGAGGCCGGAATGATAGGGAATGTGCTCATCGGAATTCCTGGCGACAACCAGATGCTCCGGCTCCACACGGACCTCCGGGACCTCACCATTGGAAGAATACTGGTTCGCTATATAGGACGCAGCCTTGTCCGTATAGGCACAAGCCCTGTCCCATGAATGATAATCCTTTATGAGAGTGTCATCCGTGCCGTAGTCATAAATCAGCATCTTGTACTTTCCGGGAATGATGGAAAACTCGCCGGAAATCACCCTTCTTCCGTTTTCCGCAGTGGAAACATCCGTGATGAAAGTCTCGGCAGCGACATTGTACTTCTTGTCGAAGAAAATGACATGCATCATCTCCGGCTCGATAACAGGGGCCTGGACCTTGGGATTGTAAATGTCGCAAGTCACATTTTGGATATTGTCAATGTTGACCTCGACATTGACCTTCGTCAGATATTCCGGGTCCTCCAGCGGCCTCCTGTGGCAGCCGTAGGATACGAACACGCACAGCATCAGCCAGGCGGCGCAGAAAGCGTTGCCTCCGTACGCATGTATGTGACGGAACATTGACATTGAACTATATTGGCCTATAAAATCCCTCAAAAAAAGTGTAATATACTAACCTGAATTATTCATACAGGCAGTAAAGTGATCCTCGTAATTATTTGGTAATCAGAGGATTAAATGTTGTTTTTATAAATAATTAAACAAAAAGCGGGCAAAGTTACTTCATCTTCCACAGATTACCAAACTTTTCTTATACTGTTTGAACTTGAATCCGTGGCCGGCAATAAGTTGTGAAAGGCATAAGAAAAAATATTGTGGAGCAAATCCGATAAGTATCGCAAATTATGCTATATTTACATGGCTGTTTCATAACTTTGTAGCCATAACATTCAAACTGGTAATAATGAAGCTGAATAGAGTCAAAACAGATGTGCTTGTATATGCTTTTGACAAGAGCGAAATAGACGCCTGGCGACTGATAAGCGATGCCGTAACGGGGCAATTATGTGTAACGAAACAATAAGGAGGGCACAGCAATGAGCAAGAAAGAAAAAGACATCGCTTTCTTCGTGGCGTTCTGCATAGAAGAATACAGAGCCGCCAAGGGGTTGACAGGCGAAGAAGTAATGGAGCTGTTCGCCAAGTATGGTGTGACAGACTATCTAAGCAAATGCTTTGAGCCGCTCCACACACAAGGGCGGCAGTGGCTGATAGCAGAGATAGACGAGTTTATTGACATCAGAAAAAAGAAAGAAGCATGAAGATATATCACGGAAGTTTGGAAATGATAGAGCATCCCAAGATACTCCAGCCAAACCGCAAGCTCGACTATGGCGAAGGTTTCTACACCACGACATCAGAAAAGCCAACCGAGGAATGGGCAAAGTTTGTCATGGCAAACAGAACCCAAAAAGAGTTTACCCACGACTACGACATCGTGTATGGTCCAGTAGCCAACGACAGAGTGTATTTCCAGTTTGGGCTGTATGAGTCAGGAGCCATCAGCGTAGACACACTAATCCGCGAACTCAAGACCTACAAACTCGTAGACCAGTACCTCTTCCACACGGAGAAGGCACTGACAGCCCTGCATTTCGTAGAATCAAGAAAAATAGAATTGTGATATGTTCCAGATAAACCAAAACAACCTCCACTTACTCCTGCCAGGAAAAGTAAGTTGGCTCGTGGAATACTTACACGACGACTATGGGTTCTCACTTCAAGAATGCTTAAACCGCATATATCGCTCAAAACTATATAAGAAACTCTCGACCGAGAGCACCAAGTACTGGCATCTCGGCCCAGTGGATTTGTATAATGAACTGAAAACAGAATTATAAGAAGGAATATTGTCATAAAGTTGTACCTGATAAATGAACTGCAACCTTAAAAACAGGTAATTCAAGTCTGAAATTTCATTGAACAAATCACTAACTTCTTTCGAGACCTTAGAAAAGTCAATCAATATGTGTGATTTATACTCCTTCCGTGCGAATTCGACCAGAGGATTCCTCTAGAAAACGAGTTTACCGGGTTCTCAACTGTTTTCCCAATACCACAAAGATGTCTGGATTTAAACAAAGAGTTAAAACAAAATCCGGGATATAAATAGCGCGGATAGGATTGGGTGCGCATCCTCGGCCTCGGTGTCACGTACTGCGGCTATCAGCGTGCCTTGCATGCAGTGGCCGTCCTTATTGGCCAGGAACGTGAACAGGTCGTCCTGGACGTGAGAGACTTCGTCTTCATGACTACAAGGGTACTTTCTTTCATGGAATCTACCTTAATGACAGGATTTTTTTATCGTATCAGACACGGATATTTGCTGGTGTTCCCTAAAGACCCCTTCTTCGTCAAGGGCAAGCCTTACTATCTGGACCTTCAGGTCAAGGACAAGGTCATCACCATCTACGAGGAACTGATTGTCATCTACTGCTCCGTCCTCAAATACCTGCAGGATAAATTCAAGTTCCACATCCAACTTTGTGACATTCCATACGACCTTTGCAAATAGCCCCTGCAGATTGCGGCCGCAATCGCAAAACCCTGGCTACGCAAAACGTAGCTAATTTTTGCAAAGTTAGCTACTATTTTATATCTTTGCATTCGTCAAATGTGCTGATTTATGAGGACAAAGGACATATACGGCCGCATTGTTTCCCTGGAGGGGGGCAGCGTTATCTTTGCCTCTGACTTTCTGGACCTCTGTACGGAAAGGCAGGCGGGACGTGTGCTCACGGAGCTGGAGGCTAAGGGGGAAATCAAACGGCTGGCGCGTGGTATCTACTGCAAACCCACCCTTACGCGCTTCGGGCCCTTGTATCCGGATGTCTCCAGGATTGTGGAGACGGTGGCGCAACGGGACCACGCGCAGGTTCTGCCGTCCGGATATATGGCTGCCAATATACTGGGGCTCTCCACCCAGGTCCCCATGGCCTATACTTATATCACATCCGGCTCTTCCCGCCAGCTTATCGTAGATGGCAAAGCCATTAACCTCCAGCGGGCAGTCCCCCGGAATTTCGCCTACAAGACACGCCTTGCTGCCCTTATCGTGCAGGCTCTGAAGGCTACCGGTGCTGAAAACATCGGCCCTGAAGAGATTTCCGCCCTCAAAAACGCAATCAACAAACATCCGGACAAAGAAGCCTTCCAAAGCGATGTCCTCCTGATGCCCGTCTGGATGAAAACCATCATAACCCCCTTACTGTAGCTATGAGCAAATGGCTAGACCTGGACCTCGCGGAACGCCGTGTCATTCTGCAGTCCGTAGAAGATAAAGAGAAACTTCAGCAAGTCGCCGCCATCGAAAAAGACTGGTGGGTCACTGCCGTCCTCAAGGCGCTGTTCCAGACGTCTTGCAAGGATGCGTTCAGCTTCAAGGGCGGCACCAGCCTTTCCAAGGGATGGAACATCATCGAGCGACTCAGTGAAGACATCGACGTTGCTTTGGATCACTCCTTCTTCGGGATGGAGCGAACCAACAAATTCCAGCGCGACAATCTCTGCCGCAAGGCTCGAGCCTACATCATCACCACCTTCAAAGACGAACTGGATGCCCGCCTTAAGGGAATGGGCATCACAGGCTACAGCATCGAAGCAGTTACTGAGCGCCAGACCAAAGACGGTCCCGTCCATATCAACAGCAACACTGACCCTACGGTCCTGCTGGTCCATTACCCCTCCGTGCTGGAAGAGGCCGAAGGCTACATCCCGCCGCGCGTCAAGGTGGAAATCGGCTGCCTGGCCATGGACGAACCCACGGAGCACCGGCCCATCGACACCCTCATCGCCAAGTACTATCCGGAAGAGGACAACGAACTCTCCTGCATCATCCGTACCGTCGTTCCCACACGAACCTTCTTGGAAAAGGTGTTCCTCCTGAACGAAGAATTCCAGAAAGCCAAACCCCGCTACCGCCGCATGAGCCGTCATCTATACGACCTAGAGCGCCTGATGGACACGCCTTACGGCCGCGAAGCCCTTGCCGGCAAGGACCTGTACAACGCCATTGTAGAGCACCGAAAGACCTACTACGACCTCAAATATGTGGATTACGGCCTTCATGCTCCCGACAAGATTGACTTCCTCCCGCCAGTAGCCGACATGGACCGTTGGCGTTCTGACTATGACGAGATGCAGCATCACTTCATTTTCGGCACGGCCCTCTCATTCGATGACCTCTTGAAGAGAATGGAAGAACTCCGCAGCCGCTTCCGCGCCATCAAGTAATCCTTTCAGTTCCGGTCCCTATGAAAACCATCGAAGTAGTAGCAGCCATTGCCGCGACGGGGCGGAATATCACAGAGGTGGCCGACAGGTTCCATTTGAACATGAATATGTCTGATTGTGTTACTAAAGTTATCGGTTCTCATCACGATGAATATAGAAGCGCCGTGCGCCCTGAGGAAGTTCAAGAAACTCCAGAGGTCGATTCTCGACAAGTCATGTTCAAGGACGTCAAAGAGTTACAGGCCGAGGGACTCAACATCGCCCAGATATCCAAGAAGCTGGATATTGCCAGACAGACCGTAAGGAAATATATGGGCCGCGACACTCTTCCGAAAAGGGCCGGCAAGGAGCGATTGCCTTATTATCTTTACGACACATATGTGGAAGAAGAGTATTGGCATGGTAAGGATCTCCGTAAAATCTTCATGAATATCAAGGGAAAAGGCCTTCCGGGTTCCTCGAATCCTTTCTACGACCACTATAGTTACCTGTCTGACGGTCATCATGGACACCGTTCCAGACAAGAGGTCAAGATGATGAAACAACGTCCAAATTGCGACAGAGAGCCTCTGCTGCCAATACGCCAGATCGCACATATTGTCGACAAGTCCATTCGAAAAGAGAAGATGGTTCATGCGGAGGTTGCACTTGTAGAGAAGATGATGTCATATGGGTGGTTCAGAGATATATACAATGCAGCGTCCTCTTTCTATGCGACTATAATGGGAAACGATATTGATGAACTGGACTCATGGCTGGATAGCTACGGAAAGTCTCCTATTAAGGAATTGCGGTCGTTTGCCTATGGAATCAGGATGGATCTGAAAGCCGTGAGGAATGCTAAGGGTCAGGGGGAAAACCCTGTGTATTACGCATAGATTTTCTGTAGTCTAAAAAG